>SDBT01000370.1_pt1 | contig 69210 bp, 85 predicted proteins | sample 2277101 | NCBI WGS metagenome assembly SDBT01 (sample SAMN10404973, study PRJNA504765) | marine sediment metagenome | isolation source: marine sediment core GS10_PC15, 103 cmbsf | place: Arctic Ocean: Southern Knipovich Ridge | collected 2010
GTGCGGATCGGTACGCTGGTGGAAGAGCCATGCTGGTTGCCCGTCATGAATCCAGGTAAAGGACCGAAGGGATCGAAGCATGAGTCGGAGATCAATCCCACAACACGAGATATCTCGGACGCCAGGCAACGTTGTCTAGTTAAGGCCTTTGCTCTGTGTGGTTTGGGTATTCACATCTATGCTGGTGAAGATATCCCCATCTCAGAAGAGCCTAAGGTTGAGGAGACCCTGGTCCGTGAAGCTACATCCCTGGCCAAGGATTACCTAGAGTCAGGCAGAGAGTTTACGGACCCATGGAAGCAGCGTATCAGAGAGACCTTGGATGCTAAGGTTGCAGCGGATCTATTACAACTCAAACAGGAGCTACTAGAACTACTGGAGGCCTAAATGTCGGACAAAGCATGGAATGCTTTAGTTGACGAGATAATTCACGATGTCCCTGACATACCTGATGTACATTGGGGATGGTTTCATTCCATACGTAATGTGTTGTGGGAACATCCAGAGTTTCTCACAGCCAAGGCTACGGAGCTACGCACCAAGCACGGTATAACCGGAGGTCTGATTGGTATGACCAGACTGGCTTGTGAACTCTATCGAGAGCAGCAGCTTGAGGTAGAATGGTTGCCCTGGTACGTGGTGCTACCGGGTTGGGGTTCTCATTGGTTTCTACGTACGGAGGAACACGAATTCCCTGTACTTGATTTTGGATGCGACAACCAATATGGTATGAGTATTCCATATGGTAAGGGACTTAGAGGAAAGTTTGGGTATCCAGGTAAGCACCTATTTGCAGCACACGATATAATCAAAGCGGAGCTTGACAAAGAGGGGATAGATGACAATGACGATTTTAAGTCCATCAACAATCCAACGTTACTTCAGAATAATTTCGCAGGCTCAGCGTCATCCGTGGTTAACTGGAGTCCGAATGTCGTCTACTACGACATCGCCTCTACTACAGACGGGAACTGGATTAACATCGTTCCCGCGTAAGTGGGAAGACATTACCCCGGAGTTAGTTGAGCAGGTAATGGAAGATCTGTGGGGCAATAAGGCACCGTCCACATGGAACATAGCTGTGGCAGCGATGACTGATTGGTCCAAGCAACTCATCAGGGATGGTAAGCGTACGATTCCTTTGTTGCCTGACCACGTTGGATTCAAGAAGATACCTAGTAGATTACCGAAGCCGGTGCCTGAGGAAGAGATCAGTCAATTGCTGCGGGACGTAACAGATCTACAAGACATACTGCTGTTTGAAATCCTATCTGGTTCCGGCCTGCGTGCATCTGAGGTAGCTAACCTGCGGTTCAGTAACATTAATACCCAAGGTATTATCCAGGTCATTGGTAAGGGTGACAAGGAACGTCAAACCTTCATGACTGATGCCGCAATGGATGCTCTAAAAGCCTGGACTGTGTTCGGACCTCATATGGGATACGAACCGGGCACTCTGAACCTGATGGAAAGGGAACAGATGTATTGGACATTCGCCTTGGGGAATCCACACACTGGAATCTTTCTGAACTCAAAGGATAAGCCCGTGATTGATATGGACAGTCCATATCATTGGGTGTATTACAGAGTTACTAAGTATACTAAGAGGAGTCCTCATACATTCCGACACTTTTGGGTGACGGATCTTCTCAACAACGGAGCAGACTTGATGGCAGTAATGGATGCCGCAGGACATGAATCAATCAAGACCACTCGTATATACAAGAAGGTCTTGAACCGAGAGACAACCAGTCTACGTAATAAGCATTCACGTCAACAGGGGAGATTATGACTTGGGATTGGTCTTTGCAACAGGAGATGCGAATAAGCAGCTATGAGAATGAATTGATTGCCGCTATTCATGCCAATAAAAATACACCGGACATTGAAGACGTAGCACCGGAAGCAGTACCAACTAACTTAGTTTTCCAACCGGACCAGCCTTCAGTATTATTCGATCATGAAGCGGGCATTCCCTTTAGAGGACAGGAGGAAGCCAAAAATCTATTACGTATCCATATCGATACCCTAGCACCTGAGGATAGGTTGAAGACCCTGCTTACAGGTGCGGCAGGAACAGGTAAGACCACGTTAGCATGGATTATAGCGGCACGTATCCAGCAACGTAGGACATCACAGTCTCTACCAACGGGTAGGTTCTTTGAGATCTTACCTGCACAGATAGAAACCAAAGAAGATCTTGATGTCTTCATGGGTCAGTTAAAAGAGTTTGACACTGTGTTCGTGGACGAGATTCATATTCTACGTCAGAACGTTGGGGCTGAGCCTTTGTATCATACTCTAGATGACACAGGAGTACCAAGGTATCCTTTGGGTGGAGGCCAGGGATGGATAGACATTCCTCGTAACGTCAATTGGATAGGGGCAACGACTGAGCCGGGAGAACTCGATGGCACTACGGGTGGTGCACTTAGACGACGACTCAATCCAGAGGTGAGGCTGGACGCTCCGTCTGTGGCAACGTTGGTAGAGATTCTACATGATCAAGTTGTAATGATATCGGACAAGGAGGCCGCACAGCAAATGGCATCGCGTTCAGGGGGGTTACCTTGGCAGGTACTGAACATCTATCGTACTGCTACTAAGGTTGCAGCTAGTAGAGGACAGACCTATATCGATTGGAGAATTGCAGAGGAAACTTTCTCTATCATGGGAGTAGATGAGCATGGACTATTTTCTGAAGACAGAACCATTATCAGTGTACTACTTCAATCTCCCTATAAGATGCGGGGTAGTGGCGAGATTAGATACAAGATGTCGGAGATGGCATTGTGTTCAGCCGCCGGAGTAGACAAACACACGTACAAAGAGATTGTACAACCACGATTGATGCGGTTAGGATTTCTGACCACAGTCGGTGGCCAGAGTCTGACGGCCAGAGCAGTAGAGATGTTCAAACATGACTGAACAAGCAAAGCTTGCAGACATCATGCAGGCACAGAAGGACACGTTGGTTAAGCGAGATGATGAAATCGATGGTGTCTGGCTAACCGTACTGTCGGGACAACATGGATTCTTCTATGGTCCACCTGGGGTCGCCAAGTCCATGATCGTGGCAGACATGGCTAGGTATTTTCCAGATACGGATTTCTTTCACCGTTTGATGGGTAAACATACAGTACCCGAAGAGTTGTTTGGACCTGTCTCTATCAGTGCCATGAGAGACGATAGATATGAACATAATATTCAGGGTTACTTACCCACGTCAGAGTTTGTGTTCCTTGATGAAATCTTCAAGGCCAACGGAGCGATTCTCAATACATTACTGACGGCTATCAATGAGCGTATCTTCTTTAACGGTACGAACACATTGGAGCTACCATTGCGAACCTTGTTCGCTGCATCGAACGAGATTCCCTCAGAGGCAGAGTTGGCAGCACTGTATGATAGATTCCTGTTCCGGTTTAACGTGAAGGATCTACAGCATCCAGAAGATTTCGGCCTGTTACTGAGTAGGAAACGGAAGATCGCCAATTTCTTAGCAGCCCCTGCTGTCGCCACATTTAGTATCGATGATTTCAAGGGAATGAGAACCGAGATCCAAAGCATCCATATCCCTGATAGTGTCTTGGGTAGCATGGTAGACATTAGAGATACGTTAGTAATGGAGCATAACATTCATGCTTCGTCTCGTAGATGGTTGCAAACACTGGATGGTATTCAGGCCCATGCTTACCTTAACGGACAACCAGAGGCAACAACTCAGAATCTATTACCACTGACTTACATGTTGTGGAATCAGATCAGTGAGATTTCATCTGTTGAGGAAGTAGTGTGGGGAGTGGCCAATCCGATCCTGTATAAGGTACGAGCCCTGAAGGATACCATCACTATTATCATGCGTGATATGGAAGCTGCAATCACAGGGGCTACAGCTAACGAGCTAGCATTGGTTATGGCCGAGTATGCAGGTAAGTTCAATATTCAACTCAGTGATCTAGCTGTGCTTTCCGGGGAAATTCCGGATGCTCAGAAGGATGAGTTCGCAGAGCCTTTGACATATATGGAACAGGTGCTGAACGGTCAGAAGCTGAGACTGACGCACTTGGTCGTGGGTGTCGACACTGATGCGGTGGACGTTAGTGTTATTCCTTGGGAGCCGGAGAAAATCTAAATGACAGCGGCTGCAGTGTTGTTCGAGGAACTGTTGGAAGGCCCCGTACAATCTGATGAGCCCTATCCATATCCATTCCACGTAGGAGAATACGATGAACGTTTGAGGGATAGGATGCGTAGTAAGATGCCGTCTTGGGATATCCTGGCTGAACGTAGAGAGCCGGAGTTTCAAGAGTTTGACAAACTCATAAGCAGTGTGTTCTTCTCGCTGTACAAACAAGGCCGAGTCGAAATGGATCCGATCACGGATTCGGCACAGTCTATCAAGCAATTACTTGAGATTGCGGAGTCTATGCCTGAGTGGCACGAGTTGAATATGAGAACGAAGAATGATCATGTGGTATCTGCTATCGCCAGTCTAGTAATAGGTGAACACATAGTTATCCCTGAACCGCCGCCCGGTGGTGATGGGGATGGGGATGAGCAAGGTAGTGGTGGTGATGGAGAAGAGGGTTCCCAAATGGCTAATGGTCCGGAAGTTAGGGAAGCCCTCGGTAAGGCTCTAGCATCCGCCGCAGAGGCTGCGGAGAACGCAGAGACTCTCTCACACCTGTGGGGCGACGAAGCCGGGGAGGAGGTCTACAAGGACCCTGAGACACTATTGGGTCTAGTCCGTATGATGGCTGACTCTGATAGGATGAAACTGATCAGTAGGATGCTAGGTAGATTACGTAATCAACTGAGACATAGCCAGATGGCACGGGCCGACTACATACCCGAGGAGTTTGTAGATGTGGAATTCGGTAATAGTCTACCAGATCTGCTGCCTAGTAGTAAACTGCTTTTGGCTGATCCCGACCTAGAGGTGTTGTTTCTACTGAAGTATGTACAGAGAGCCCTACTGCAACAGGTACGAGAAGGTAACACACCCTTGGATCAAGGACCCATCATCGTATTGATTGATGTATCCGGATCAATGTCAGCACCGATGGGAGACATACCGGGAGTAGGACCTATATCCCGATTGGATTGGGCACTAGCCGTGGGACTGACTCTTACGATTCTAGCACGTAGGCAGAATAGAGAGTTTTACATTGGATTGTTTGATACGCATGTACGGAGAGAGATTAAGTCTTCAGATGGTCCGGTGACTAGTGCACAATTGCTTGACATGCTGGCAGTCAATACGATGGGTGGTACCAATTTTGAGAGCCCGTTGCGTACAGGGCTTGACATTATGTTGGAGTCTGCTTATGATAAGGCAGACCTTGTGTTCATTACAGACGGCATTGCCCCTGTATCTGAGGAGTTTCTTCAAGAGTTCAGGGCAGCACAAGAGGATCGACATTTCCGCACCCTAGGTGTGGCCTGTGCTTCGATTCAACCAGAAAGTCTTGCTGCTTTCTGTGATCGTACGCTCTCTGCTGCATCTGTCATTCAGGCAGATGATGTCAGTGGAGATGTATTTTCGATGGGAGAATAGTAATGGGTAGAAGGCCAAGATCTCAGCACTGGCGTATCAGTGCTGACATTTCAGGATCCGTGCGTAGTAATGCATCTGCCGTTACCAAAGCGGAAGGAATTGTGCGGCGATTGCAAGGTATGAATGTGTTTCAAAGTGTCGAGCATCGCACTGTACTGACAGAGTTAGTAGAGGCAGCGGAAGCTGGTGGTATACCACTATTCGAGGAGAAGCTGGACGTGCTGTACAATTTCTGTGACTATAACCGCATCTGGTTGGGACCATGAGTACTTATGATAAGTACACGGCAGAGATAAACGAAATATCGTCACGAGGATTTATACACAAAAACATGCCCAGCAATGAGTGGTGGGTGTGTATCGTTTGCGGTAGTATTGTAGCTGAGGATTGGACCACAGTACATGCCCGCGTTTGCAAGGAGAGATCATAATGCCTGGACGACGACTAGACCAACCATTAATCAATGACGATTACGTTACCCAATTGATCAGACGTAGTAGAGAACGCACCCATACATTAGGGGACATCTGCAAGTGGGACATTCAGGGTGTAGAAATTCCGCCCGACGAACTGTTTGCATTGCTGACCAAGTATGGGCTTGAGCGATGGACACCTGTGCAGATCAATCCTAAGACTGCTGCACGTAAGGCCATCACTCGTGTCAAGGATATGCTAGAGGATCCTGGTAGTGATATCAAGATTCTGTCCAGGCGAGTACCAACCTTGGAAACCGATGTGATTCGGTATGCCATCATCGAAGAGTCTGTGGATCTGGCACGATTGGATCTAGACTACTCCACTCTGAATCAACTGGTGTTTCGTAGTGATACGAACACTATTGAATTCACAGGAGACACCATCCCCGAGATTGTAGATATGTTCGACTACCTATGCTCAGTGTACACTGATGTGGAGTTGAATCTTATGATCTCCAATATCGTAAACAACCATGGTTGTATCTGGATGAACGACAGGTCTGGTATGTTCTTCATGGGCCATCCACATAAGGAGTTGGTGGATAGGCTGCTCTTGGTGTTCGAGGATCTACGAGAACGTACTAAAAAGGCATGTTACTTCCGACCTCTTGCGTTACTGGATGATGAAGAGAATCGTAATACTATGGGTGAAGCTCTGATTGCAGATATCGGAGCAGAGTTGCAGGATGCAACTGAGTACCTTGATCGTGCTATCTCAGACGAGTCAAAGAAAACCCTGAATGCTGCACTAGCAAGATTCCGTATCGCTAAGAGTAAGGCTCAACTTTATCAGGACATGTTGAATATCAATATGACGGGCATCATTGCCAGAGTGGATGATGCCGATGCAAAAGCATCTGCTCTCATGACTCGCTTGGCCGAGAAGAAGGCGAATAAGACATGACACAATACATGCTACTTCGTAAGGAATTTGTGGAACAGCAACGTAGTGGCTACTGGAAGTATGTTAGTGTAGCCCGAGTGGATCATGATATGTTCACTAAAGATGAACTTGCTCAGGCGTTTCAAGCGGGCGATAGGGTAGTTAAGGTACTACCTGTAGAGTTACTGGTGATTGACGATGATAGATGAAATCAGTAGTTTCTCCGGAGAGTATGAGTTCCTGTCTAACTTTTCACAGCATGTCGTGCAGGTGGTCAGTGTACGATTTCCCACCCTGGAACATGCATATCAGGCAGCGAAAACGCACAAGGCCCAGGAGGGTCTACGCATTCTACAAGCAAAGACTCCAGGCGAAGCTAAACGTTTAGGACAACGAGTTACTTTACGAGAGGATTGGGAAAATGTAAAGGTCTCGGTTATGCTTAAGTTGTTGCGGCACAAGTTCTTAGGCAATCGTATCCTGAAAAATAAGCTGCGTGCAACAGGCGATGCCTGGCTAGTTGAAGGGAATACCTGGGGTGATAATTTCTGGGGTGCTATACCATCTGGGCACAAAGATGACTTAGTAGGACAAAATTGGCTTGGGTATCTGCTCATGCTGGTTCGTGCCGAGACACATGAGGCAAAGTTCTAATGCTCAGACCGGAAGAAGAGACGGCACTTATCCGCAGTATCACTAAGCCCTTTACAGACCAGCAGGCACGGTTTGTTATCTCCTGGGCCAATGATATAAGACGCAATACTATACTACTGGAACAGGTACTGGAAGGCACGGTATCGCTCACCATAGATACAGGCAAGGGATATGTTTTCGAACTAACCCCCAGAGGTAAAGCAGCTAAGGAGAAACAAGATGGCCGAGTTTAAGCAACTGGCATTAGCACCTGAAGATCACACCTATATGAAGTTGGCTAATGAGTGGATGTCTCAGCAATTTATGTGGAATACGTCCATGACCGCAGGAGTTACAGCAGTCGCAGAATTCATGGCCAATCAAGATGGTTACACGCTGTACCTTATTCGTCCAGGGTGTGGGTATGAAGACTACAAACGTGTTAACTGGCCCTCCGATAGTCCGAGCGTGGAGCGACGGGAGGGTGAAAGGCGGATGTGGCGAGGAGCGGCAGAGCGAAGAGGTGAAGCGCTCCTGCGTATCGGCAACCTCAACGAACGCACCGGCACCGACCGGAGAGCACCAGAGGACAACGAGTACGACGCCCTACTCGATTCCATCCGAAAGGACTACGCCAAGCTGGTTGAGTCGGATTGGTTCAAGCGCGCATACGTGGGGAAGTCTCTCGGTGAGATCATCGGGACCGAGGACTGCGAGAAAGTCAGTCTACGCCCAGAGGGAGATGGGGAGCGAAGCGCGGAGGAGCGGTTTGCAACCTCTCCAGCTGGTTCCCCCGAAGTAGCGAGTGAGGACTTGAGCGATGAGCTGATGTCGGAGGCAGAGGATAAGATCGAGAAGTACAAGGACGATCCATCATGGGGACGCGTAGAGGTTCTTTTGGACGAGGATTGGACCCCAACGTCTGGGAGGCCAGAGCGCTCCTTTGTTCGGGTTCAACTGTGGGGCGTCCCTATGCGGTATGCTCTGTGGTCGGACACCCACTCCCTAACCGCCCAAGAGTGCGAACGCATGGGGGAGTGGTACCGTACGGCACTTCGTCGTGGCCGGGTAGCGCAGAGCGAGCCGAGCGAGAGGTACACGGCCGACGAAATCGTCAACGCGCTCTACAAGGCCGAGAAAACCTATTCATCGTCATTGGCTGGATCACTCTCCGACATCCTTCTCGCCCGTCTTCGCACAGGAGCAGACCATGAGTGAGATGGCCGCGTTCGTCTTAGGGGTGTTGGTCGTGCTTTGGGTACTTGAAATAAGACGACAGAAGCAGACCCCCATGAGTGGCAACCCAGGAGGCGCGCACGTATGACTAAGCCCACCGACATGGAGATCATCCGAAAGATCAAGGAAATCCGCGAGAAGCCACCTAAGCCCATCGAGCCACCCCCAGTGAGCCAAATCGAACCAAGACACAGAATGAAGTGCCGTACCTGCGGCGAGTTCTTCCACATGGGTGAATTAGATCAGGTGATCGAGCACGAACACAGGGCCGAGCCACGCACAGAGGGGGAACCCGAGTTTTACTGGTACGAATGGAGCGACACCCCCGTCCCGTTCAAATTCCCAGCCTCAGAGCTTGGCAAGACCGTCAAACTCAGCGACTACGGGATCATGGTGGAAGATCACATGCCCGACGAAGTCTTCCTCAGCGAGTACAGGGTGAGACCAGTCGATCGCTTCCCCGCAGCACCAGAGGACAGCGCCGAGAAGTGGATTCACCATCTCTACACGACGTACATCGGAGCGCGAAAGAATCTTGGCTCCTCGATGTTCAAACGCGCAGAGGCGCTCCTCGGACATCCAATCATCGTACCCGACAGTGTCCTTCGTCTTGAATCGGCACCAGAGGACAGAAGCGCGGAGGACAGGAGAGTGCACGACGAAGATACGTTGCACAGCGTAGAGGTGTTCTTGGCCATGAATTGCGAGTGTGGATACAGCGATTCCAACACGATCCACACCACAGAATGTCAACACAACCGCATGGCCCAACGTCTGGCCACTATCCGTTCCCACCACGACGGCAAGTGTGGATATTTTAGCCCGAGCGTGGAGGCGCTGAGAGAGTTACTAGCGTCGTGCGTGTACCTGATCCACCATGACTCGCACGATCTGAATGACAGCCGCCCATGCAGGACGTGCCGCAGGCTTCGCAAGGCCATGATCGCTGCGGCTGTGGCTCTTGGGCATGCGCCCTGCTGGTGCGTTGACAAGACGAGAAATGAGAGGCGAGAGGAATGGAGAACCCCTGCCCACTTCCCTGGTTGTGACGCCGCACAGAACGATGACTGAGCAGACTGGTTTCACGATTACCCAATACGCCGGTGCTCACTACGATCCTTACGAGAGAAGAGAGGGAAAATCGTATGAACATTGGCAAGCTTCAACCACATCCATGCTTGACAACGACAGCTAAGGAGGTTATATTACAATGCCTCTAACCCACTGGGCATGTCCGGAAGGGAAGGCAACCTACGGAGAAGTCCACACACCTGAGTTCTGTATTACTGAGTGTCCGGATAAATGTGCGAGTCCCTTTCTGATCGCTGCACTAACGACATCAGTGCAAGGCAACTACCACAAGGGTAAGTACATATCGGCAACCAGTTTCTCAGGTTGTAAGCGTAAGCTGTATCTTGAGCGACGAGTAGATTACGCTGATATAATGAAGAACAGTTTCTATTCGTACCGAGGTACGGTGATGCATCAGGTGGTAGAGGATGCAGGAACCATAGAGTTCGAAGGCATAACTCTAGGTGAATTGGGGTACATGACCGAGTGGAAGATGTTGATCGGTTTCTGTTTCGTACATGCCGGATTTGAATTACACCCAGACGTTGACCCATATGAGGAGGAGACTTGGGACAAGGTGAGTTGCCCCGGCTGTAGTACGAGCAGAGTACCTTACAAGAAACGTGAATGGATTCTGTTGGGTGGCACGCTCGACGGCCTTGAACCCGTATGGCGTGACTTCGATCCAGATACGGGTACACTCCCATGTATCCTCTGGGATCTCAAAACCATGCAGGAGTATGCAGTTAAGTACTTCATCAAAGGAGATCCGAAGAACATCTTTCATCGTCACGTTAAGGACGCTCACTATTGCCAGGCGCAGGTATACAAATATCTGGTGGAGCGTAGTACACCACCGGAGGCCCTAAGTAAGAAGGGAGTTAAGCGACTGGTATTAGTGGAGTCCAACATTCAGGCTTTCAGCATGGGCCAGTTTCCTAGAACAGGATCCACGTACAGATGGAAGGATCACTGGAGGAAGCCTGAGAGTACATGGGACATTCCCTCAATCACATTCAAAGACGACGACTGGATTGAAAACTACATCAAGACAGAAGGGTATCCAATTTACACGTCTCTCATTCTCAATGAGACAAGGCCACCCATCTGTGAGCCCGAAGGTAAGAAAACGGGTGAACAGTCTTGGCAGTGCCGTTTTTGTGCTTTCGAGTATTCGAAGTACTGCCCCAATGCACCAGTAGAGTGGGCAGCGTTAGAGTCAGGAGATTCTCCTGATGAGGCATACACCAAAGCAAAAGGAGTACCGAATGAGCCTGAGTGATCGAGAGATTTACGATAACATCGGGAGCATCGATACGTCTGAAGAAGTTCCATTCCACGAAAGCGAGGTAAACGTGCTTGCAGAAGTACTAACAGAACTAGGGAAAGATTGTGACACCGAAGAAGAATTCCTGGCCCACATGGGGGAGCTATTCTCTGGAGTACGTGAGCATTTTGGAGGTACAGACGTAGATGATAATCTAACTAAGGCATTCGAGGCAGCAGATCGCAAACGCAACCAACAAGATACCTGAGGAGGTATACATATGAGCGAGCGAATTTTTATTGTAGAACGTTTCTTTCGTCTACAGAATAGGGAAACACTGTTAGCATTCTTCACGTTTGTGGACAATGAAACGAAATTGGAATACTCCAACTGGCGTCTGTTGAATGGGTCTAACGGACCATTCGTAGGTTCCCCAAGTGAGTCGTACGATCATCCACAGAAGGGTATGCAGTATTACCCATATGTAAGACCGGCGTACGATGCCAATGAGGAAACGAAGCGTAGTCCTAAGGGCGATGCATTCATGAAGGAAGTCATGGAAGCAGACTTCGCGTTCTATGAGTCTAAGTCCGGAGGTACGACACCAGCCATGGCGGGTGCTAATGCTTCGGGTACGGGTCCGGTAGGTACTGACGAACCGGATGACGGTCTACCGTTCTAAGCAACCAGCGGCAGTACTTGGAGACTATGTCTTCATAGTGGATGCTGCATACGGGTCGGAGTGTCGGCCCGTGTGTAGCATCTGTTGGTCTCAACTTGATTTTGATTGGGGCAAGAGAAAAGCCCGAGGACATGTATACCGTCATCCTCAGATCACTAGTGAATCAGGTGGATACTGGACGGACAAGACTGGAGAATGCTGGTTGGTATGGGATGAGACAAATCGATGCATCAATCCAGAGTGTGATGCTGCGGTATTCTACAGGTACTTACCGTCCAAGTTGTCCTTTAGTTCACCGTATCATCCTGAGGACGTAAAGACATTCAAGATACGATCCGTCAGGTACAAGAGAGGAGAGCATGGCGAGGATGGCGTCTTTCGTCTCAGAGGTAAGACCGTCAAATTGAAGGCAGATACCAGAGGTGTGGAATGTGAGGTAGAGTTTCCATGGGTGTACATCAATCCAGGAGACTTCTACAAAGAAATTCCGGACGCCTGGACCATTACCGATCAAGGATGGATCAAGGCCAACGCCAAGAGCGTGCGATTCCAAAAAATCCGTAAGTGGTTTGGTGATAGAAGGATCCGTATTGATGATGTAAAAGAGGAGGATCAATAATAGCGCGCAGCAGATTTGAGTCGGACTTAAGTATTACCCACCACTTAATTTTCGCACACAATTAAACCCTTAACGGAGGTAGAATGCCATCAACATTCCCAACCATCACCCCCTTTGCTACAGAGATAGCAGAACGTCAGTATTTTAGGAAGAATATCGATACAGGAGAGGTGATTGAAGACTATGAAGGGATGCTACGTAGAGTAGCGTCACATGTAGCGAAGGCGGAAGCCATCGACGCATACAAAGCAGACAACGGACGGTACCCAGAATGGTACATGTCCTTCGAAGGAAGAAGGAAAAATCTCCTGGATCTAGATGAACTAGACGCATGGATAGCAAAAGAAGGTTACACCCCAGTAGTTGAGGAATGGGAAGCTAAGTTTCTGGAGATGTTGAGGTTACAGTTGTTTAGTCCAGCGGGAAGAATCCTTGCTGGATCCGGTAGTGCCTACGGACAACTGATGAACTGTTTCGTACTCGGACCTAATGGAAGATACATCAGTGGAGCAGATGATGCTGATTCCATCGATGGGATCTACGAGCTTAGTTACAAGCTGGCTAAGGTTACGAAGACAGGCGGCGGCTGTGGTATCAGTCTCAGTTTCATGAGAGAGTCTGGATCCCACGTTCACGGTAGTGGAGGTAAGTCTTCCGGACCTATCAGCTTTCTAAGGCTGAACTATAACACGACGCTCAGAGTGATCAAGCTGGAGGGAGTTCGACGTGGTGCAGGCATGGCCACACTCAAGATACAACACCCAGACGTATTGGACTTCATCACCGCTAAGGATAAGGACCGGGAAGAACTCGAAGGGGCAATAGAAGCCTTCAACATCTCGCTTCTCATTACCGATGACTTCATGGAAAAGGTGAAGAAAGATGATGCTCATACATTCATTAGTATTAAGACGGGTGAACCCGTGGTACCTAGCCCCGTTAATGGTAAGTATCATCTGCCGGGGGAACCTGCTACATCTGTAACGGGTAATCCAAATGATCCCACCACATCCAAGGAAATTCCTCTTTCTACCGTACTACTTTCTAAAGCAGATATGGAACGAGGACATTCAGTATCTGTTTCTGCTCGTTGGTTATGGGATGAGATCATTGAGCATGCGTGGGCCAGGGGTGATCCAGGGATTCTATTCATAGACCGTATCAATGACTACTGGCCCTTCCGAGACGTATTAGGTGAGATTGAAGCCACGAACCCATGTGGAGAAGAGCCACTATGGTTCGGAGAATCGTGTTGCTTAGGATCCTTGGTACTGGATCGATTCGTAAAGGATGGTGAATTTGATTGGGATACATTTGATGCAGCTACAAAAATGGCCCTTCGATTCTTAGATGATGTGCTGACAATCAACGTGCATCCCATCGAAGACACCATGGAATGGTGTGATAGATTAAGACGGGTAGGCCTGGGCATCATGGGTGATGCAGTGACTATGACTAAGATGGGTTATGGCTATGATTCACATGAGGCAATGGTATTACGACAAAAGATCGCCACCCGACTAAACAAAGTCAGTGAAGCCACGTCACGGCAGTTAGGTGAGGAAAAAGGATTCTTTCCGTTCGCAGAAAAACTACCCGAGGGTATTCATCCTCGACGTAATGTCCACATGTTATCCATTGCTCCTACGGGAACAATCAGCATGGTGTACGACACTACTTCTGGAATAGAACCTGTGTTTGCGCTTGCACTGCAACGACGTGTGGGCAATGACTACAAGCTTAGATTAGATCCTACATTCGAAACATATCTCCGAGAGCATCTACCCGGTATCAATTTGGATGACGAAACTCTTTTCGTACCTCTACAGATTCCGGTATCACATGATGCTGCGGGAGTCACGGTTACCGAGAAGATTCAAGTACCGGAGGTAGTGAAAGCGGTGTTCAGTAATCATGGTAGTATTGATGGACTCGATCTGTTTACAGAAGATGAACAGAGGATATTCAGGACAGCACATGATGTGTCACCTGAATCCCATGTTCATATACAGGGGACATGGCAACGATTCATGGACGCTGGTGACCAGATGCCAATGGCCTCTATCTCTAAGACTGTGAACATGCCCAACGATGCGACACTAGAAGATGTCATGAGAGTCTATGAGATGGGTTTCTATGAGAAACTGAAGGGTATTACTATGTACCGTGATGGTTCTCGGGATGTTCAGGTGCTACGTACTGATATAGTAGAAGAGGTCGTGGAAGAAATTGTCGAGCCTGAAATTCAATACATTTACGAATCAGCAACTATTGACCGTCCAGCCAGGGTAGATGGTGCAATGGTCGGAGCTAGGTTTATTGATGCAACCGACAGAGCACGTAATGTGTATGTATTTGTAGGATGTGACGACGATGGTAATCCGCTTGAAGTCTTCATTACAGATGAAGATGGGGGATCTGATGTCCACCCATACGCATCCGCACTTGGCAAGATGATCAGTATGTCATTACAGGCCGGTGCACCACCTCAGAAGGTATCCAACAAACTACGTAATATCCAGGGTGGTAGTGTAGCAATTCAAGACGGAATCTTTCTCTCTGTGCCTGCCATGGTTGGTAGGCTACTGCAAGAAAAGGTAGACATCCTAACCACAGACGAAGAGCAGGAAGCACCCGCTAGATGTGAAGGACCCTGTACTATGATTAACCAGGGTGGCTGCGAAGTATGTACTAATTGTGGCTACTCGAAATGTTCATAAGGAGCAATGATGGAGCCAACTAGGAGTATTGCAGAAGACGGATCCCTGCCTGCAAGCATCAGTGAAGATGCAATACGTAATCTGAAAGAAGAATTCATGCGTAAGACTCAAGAAGAATTCGTTGCAAACTTCACAGAGTATATGGATCACGGCACGATGCCGCACTCATTTTACATGACTCTGCCCCCTAAATTACAACGTAAGTACCGGGATAGGTTCAGGCATCTACCTAACCACATTCACGGTAGGCCTCAGACTAATGAGGAAAAGGGGTTCGCCGTTAAGGCCAAGAGGAAGAAGGACAAGAAGCGAAGGGCTGCAAAAAAGGCTCGTAAGAGGAGCAGATAATGACGTACTATGAACCCGGTGATATGCTGGACAAGATCAGGAAGTCTAAGAAGATCACAGGTGAACCCGGAGCACTGGATGCCGTACTGTACATTGAGATCATGCTAAGTAAGATGAATCTGCCCGAACCAGTGGTCAAGTTGACCCTGAACGAAGGACAATGTTTTATAGGATGCATAGAAGCCGATGGCACCAGACAATTGTACGTAGATGGGGAAGATGGTGAGACCCTATTCTATGCTCAACGCAACGGTCCTGATGCACAATGGAGTATCATTACGTACGAATCATTACCGGACTGGATGCAATTACTGGAGAGGGCGTACGATAAGGTAAGACATCATATGCATTCACCGTTGGACTTTCTAGAAGAGTACCCACCCATTGGAATAGTATATAGGAGCGAATCAGATGACAAAGGATAATGTATTGGCAGTGGTGGGGAGTAGGGAGTTTCCTAATTTAGAGGCTGTACGAACTTGGGTCATTGACAACGCAGAGAGGTTTGATTACTTTGTAACCGGAGATGCGCAGGGAGTGGATACCATGGCTTTGCAAGCCTGGAGGGAAATCAAAGGGTATGGCTTTGATAAGGTGTACAAGGCATATTGGGATCGATATGGTAAGGGTGCGGGCTTTCATCGTAACCTGAAGATCATACGGGATGCTCATTTCGTGTCTGCTTTTTGGACAAATCAAACGGATGGAACACTTGATGATCTTGGCCTACTATTCAATTGTGGTAAGCCCTTCAACCTATATGTGAGGTGAGTATGGATGCAAATATGTTTGGCATTACGGATGCCGATGTTGAGGAGTTTACATTAGAACCGACAGCAGATGAAATACAACTTGAGGATGTAGACGAGTTAATCAAGAAGTATGAATTTGCTACTATGGATTCGGACTGGATAGAACGAGCGAAAATCATAGCGATGCTACCCGGCCTGGACGATCCTGTTAAGGTCGCCTGTATCTTTATGGGTTTTCCTCACATCATAAGTCAGGTATTCTTCTTACATGCAGTCATGCAAGGAGAAGCCACCGTGCACAACGCCATAATGTTGTTCACTGTGTACTGTACTGCCGTGGGACTCAAGGTGTATGAGATTAGTGCGTGGGTGGCATTCTACTTCGGCATCGGAGTATTTCAACAGGATAACCTCATGGCCACGTTAACAGAGCAAGATCCTTCAATCGGCCCCGGTCCACTGATGCCCCTCATTGGTATGGGATCGGGGGTAAATCTTGAAATCACGCTAAAACTCATGAGTAGAATGCAACCATTTTTGGAAGCACAAGGCATTGTATTCGGTAGTGACAAGTCATTACTACAGAACTTAGGAGAAGAAGTGTTAGATATTTCACACTATGCTCCAGACAAACCAGTATAAAAGTTTGCGTTTTCTATCACTCAGGGAGACTTAATAATAGTTCTTCCTACTTGCGTCACAAAGCCCGGATGAAAATAGGCGCGAGGCGGGTTTAGCTCCTTTCCCCGTGGGTGAGGAAGTCCGGGCCGTGTTGGTGTAGCTCAGTTGGTAGAGCGCCGTCTTGCCATGCGGAGTAAATTAGAGAGGAAAGTTGGTATAATTTTTTGCCCAGCGGACCCCAGTGCTTTGATTGTTTTTAGTGGGATTGACCCGCAAATTCATAGCAGTGAGGGAACCAATCATTTCCTCAGCAGGAATGTAGTAACAAGAATCTGTTTCAGGACAATAGACTGCGAGAACATCAAAGTCACCTATGTTGTACCGAACATTCTTGTTGTGGTTGGAGCCATTAGGATTACCATTGGTAAGTACAATGACTCCAGTAGATTTAAGTGCTCTGTACTTTATCTGAATTTTGTACGGGGTGCCGTCATGTACAACGATAGCATCCGTACGAGATGCCCCGTTTAGCGGTAGAAATATCTCGAAACCATTTCGGCTAAGGTCCGTTAATACCTCTAATTCTCCTACACTTGATTTTTGGTTGTTGTCTAGCATTACAGTATCCTCCTGAATCGGAATAGTTTACGAGAGTGGTACATACCCTGTAATTAAGTCTAGATGAGTTCCCAAAAGTGAAGTGGTAATGCCGGAGGTCATGGGTTCGAACCCCATCACTGACTCTATATACTTTATCAGGAAAATCTATGTCCGCTCCATTTCAGCCGTTTGTACTACAGGATGGTGCCGCTGTCATTACTGCCAGTGGTAGCAGTGCCGAGCTAGGTAATAAGTTCGCAGAAAAAGCTATCTTCTATCTGGATGTGACGATTGATAACTTCACCACTCTGGATGTAGACATTGAGTGGTTCGAAGAGGCCTCTGGACAATGGTTAGTCCTGTTCTCGTTCGCCCAGGTAGGGGGCGTGGCCACAGAAACGATTATCTGGGGAGATCTAGTGGCAGATGAATACCTACCTGGCAGACTGCGTGCGACATGGGCACTAGTCGGAACCGATGTAACATTCACAGTTGGAGGAGAGATGCGATAACCGCATAACTCAAATGACTTGTGAGGATTCGGGGGCGACTATTGTCGGCCCCGATTTCCTTAGGGGTTGACAAGAAGTCCGGATGGTGTTAGATTGATATCGGTTCTCTTACGACGGAATGATAACCGTACAATTATCCACCGGACCCCAGATGAAATGTAAGACTAGAGAATAGCATTTTATCAATCGGGGGCCTTAGCTCAGTTGGGAGAGCGCTTGTCTGGCAGACAAGAGGTCGAGGGTTCAAGTCCCTCAGGCTCCACTGGAATTCGTATCTCCTACAAGATGGGCCTTGACAGATGACCAGACTGTCGTTAAATTACTCTGGTCGATGGGGCCATGGTATAATGGGATTACCCTTGTGTTGCAAGCAAGTGATCGGGGTTCGACTCCCCGTGGCTCCACTGAGGGTTGACAGATCGGACACGATGTGTTAGATTTGTTTGTTGATTGAAAACTTAGGTGCTGTTGTTGGGGAGAAGAACCCACGGTGTGGGTCAAGGGACGGCTAGATGTCCGGACAAGTGCCGGTAGTCAGCAGGATCGTTGCCTGCCTTCTCCAAAATCATGGGCTCGTCATGGCTTCGACGTGTATAGTGAGGCGAATTCGATTGTGTGCCGGGAAAGCTTGCTGTGGTCCCGTTAAACTGTAAGTAAAACTGAACTGACGAAACTCCTGTTTCTGATGAGTCTTATGCCTTTGCTGATGTTCTAATCATGGATGTTCTAACGAGCGTTCCTGCTGAGGATTTCGCCACGGCGTAATTGACGCTCAAGACTAGACGCCGATAAGGTCTTGAGATCCGAATCGGCACGGTTTGTGTGAAGTGACTATGACTGTCAGGAAAGTACTGACTGGTGGAGGCGGCTTAGGTCGCCCTAGTTGATCGCTCTAAGATCTATTGCACACTGAATAAGATGAAGTTGGATCTATTTACGGACGCGGGTTCGACTCCCGCCGAGTCCACTTGGTCGTAGTGAAAGATCTCACAATTGAGATCTGAGGTACCTGTCGGTAACGTGGGATACCAAAAAGAACTCAGTCTATTCGGGTATGAAATCCCGACGACCATTGATTACTGATAAGGGTAACGAGTTAGGGGCCATAAACGAACTAACTCGACAGGTTAGGAGAAGTATAGTTATGGCTTACTTTTCTCATCCGAGCCCTAATACTGCTTGGGTCGTATAATTCTAGTACCCCGTGCACCGCACGGTAATGCAGGTTCAAGTCCTGCTCCAAGCTCTTTTTGGTTAGCCTTCTCGGCTTAAAGAGATCCTTACCTGGGGGGTTAGACCAGGACGTTTCCGGCCCGGAATCGTTAAGGTAGGGTGGTCCTTAGGCAGGGTTGATATTCCTAATGAATCTTGTCGGTTTCGTAGTAACCATCCACTACCGTCTTGCGGGGAGGACGTTAAATGGGTTGACCACCTTTTCCCCAACTGCCCTTATCGTCTAGAGGCCTAGGACACTACTCTCTCACGGTAGAGACGCCGGTTCAAATCCGGCTAGGGGCATGATTGGTAGTCGGGCGTGCGCTGGCGAGCGCGTTATAAGTACGCACCACGCGGTTGTGGTGGAATGGTAGACACGCTAGTTTTAGGAACTAGTGCCCTTAGGGGCGTGCGGGTTCGACTCCCGCTTGCCGCATGAGTGACAATCGAACGCTGTTTGAAAACTTAGAAGTAATCGAATGAGTCTTCTGATATTGGTAGACGTACTAGTCAGAAGATTGGAGGGTTAGGGGTAGGACGCAATCGGGTTAAAATCCTGACAGTCGGAACCTAGTGATGACTGGGGTGTAAGACACTCTGTTATGCGTCTGAGCCGAGGTGCCTGTTCACAGGACACAGGACATTCGATTAACGTAATGACACGAAGTACGCTTGTATTGAACCAGTGTATGACGTGTTTAAGGGCCGCGTGAGGTCCTGAAAGGGTAAGCCGGGTGACCGGCCCAAAGGGTGAATAGATTCTACTAACTCCCGCCACTGTCTTCGGACGGACGGTCCACTTACGCAAGCCGAGAACGCTAGTCGTCAGGTCCAGCCTGGGGATAAGCCTGAATGAGTGCCGCAACCGTACTGGTAATAACCAAAAGCCAGAGAAACCCTGACCGGGTGAAAGCGGAGTCAACATTCAGAGGGTCTACGTTCAAAGGGTAAATGTTGATGAGTGTCAGTCTGTGACAAGGCTAATGCGGATCAGCAGTTACTTCGGTCTTTGGGTCGCCCCTAGCGGGCTGGTAAGGCCTAGAGATTCGATACTAACGGAGCGGTAACCTAGTCAGGTGAAACTCAGGCGGTGTGTTGCATTCTGTGTCTCAAAAGGCCATGGAACAACTCGACAGGGCACATCGTTGTAGATTGATTAGTCAATCCCGGTTCGATTCCGGGTCGCGCCACTCTCCGTAAGGAGGCAGAAGTACCAATGGCGTGATGGCAGAATGGAAGATGCAACTGGCGACCACCAGTGAGACTGATTGTCTTAATATAATCTGTGGATAACAGAGTTCAAAACGACAAACGGAAAGACCCTGTTGGGAAGGTCGAAGAAAAGCGGCTTAATACTCTACACCCCGGTGAATGGAGTCCGGTGCTTGCCCCACGGTGGGTACTGGTTGCAGAGAGGATGCACAGAAAGGGTTAGCTGCCCTCACGGAATTCTTAACTGCGAGTATACGAGCCTTCCTAAGTGCGCCCGGTGCTATAATGCGGGCAGTCGTGTGGGAATAGTGAGGTGCGGGTTCGTCCTGGCCTGACTGGATACGAGTAGAACGTGTGGGTGGAACCTCACGGTACTGACTTAAAAGTTCTCATATACATGCTGTAATCTCAGGCAAATATCTAGGCGTAGCTCAGTACGGCCAGAGCATCTGGTTTGGGACCAGAGGGTCGTCGGTTCGAATCCGACCGCTTAGACTAAGAAGTGGATACCCAGGAGAGTACGTGGGATTTGCAGCCCACGGTTGAGGAACTCTCGACGGACATACTAGTAAAGGTCCCGAAGGCGAAGCTTCTTTATCGGGAGGTAACACAGTCCGGTAGTGTGCTTGTTTAGGATACAAGAGGTCGCGGGTTCGAATCCCGCTCTCCCGACTACCTACAGAGGTTGAGGTGACACTCAATTGAAAGGTACTGTTGGTTGTATTATTAACGAGGCTTGTCGGTCTCGGGCAGGGTAGAGAGGTGGGAAAATCGCGAAAGTACTACCCCTCTACTAGCGCAACTGGCTGAAAGGTTTGGTACAGAGTTCGCTCTGTAAACCCCTCTCTGTAAAAACTTGCTGTTCTTTCCTTGGGCAGCTTATTCATCGGTAGCTCAGTGGCCAGAGCACCTGACTGTTAATCAGGGTTGCCGTGGGTTCGAATCCCACCCGATGAGCTTTTGGTTGGAGTGGCCACTCCGACAAGTTAGGTGGCGTAGTCATCTAGCGTATTGGAGACGATGACAAGACCGGCTACGCGAGCGTGTGTCGATTAGCCGTCTCCACTATGGGTCTGAAAGCTGGCTTGGTTCCGGTCGTAGGACCCACCATGGTGATCGTAGTGTAGTGGTAACACGCCAGTCTGTGGTACTGGTATCGCGGGTTCAAATCCCGTCGATCACCCTTGGCAGTTTGAGAGCATCCTGCCTTACTCCGGTCGCTCCGGAACAACTAAAAACTCTAAGTGTTACGTAACTCCAGTTTGGGTACTGGAATATCAAAACCCGTGTTCCTTTAGCTCAGCGGGCAGAGCGCCTGTATGACATGCAGGAGGTCGTGGGATCGTAGCCCACAGGGAACATATGAATACGTATAAAGGTAGACCCATACAACACCAGAACGGATACCCAGTAGTATCTTGGGCAAACCATCCCCTATCTATGCGTGGTGGGAGAGTGTATGTACATAGAGCGGTAACGTATGAGCATTATGGAGATACTGTTATCGGTATGCATGTCCATCATACAGATCATGATAAAGATAATTTTGATATTTCCAACCTGGAACTCCTAAGTCCTAGTAAACATAGCTCAATACATAAAGCAGCCGTACCCATATTGCGAATCTGTGCGTATAGTGAATGTACCAATGTTGTGGCTATCACTACTAAACGGCAAAGACATAGAAATGCATGTTGTTCATCTGACTGCGGTGAAAAGTATACGAGTGGGACGTTAACCCGGATTAATTGGCCTACTAGACAAACAGTTATTGACATGGTAAGGAAATTTGGCTATGTTGGAACAGGAAGACGGTTAGGTGTTAGTGATAATGGAGTAAGAAAATTCTTGAAACGCACGGCGGGGTAGCGCAACGGCTGTACGCGGCTGCGTTACATGCAGCGTCTTATGTGGGTTCGAATCCCACCCCTGTCATCGCGCCTCGCCGGTCAAGGCGCATTATAAGTACCGGCAATATGGCTCCATCGTCTATCGGTTAGGATACTGGTTTTTCACACCAGAGAGCGGGGTTCGATTCCCCGTGGAGCTACTTCCCTTGCAAAAGGAAGGTATTATGGCCAAGCACGTTATTAAACCATTACCTAAACCTAAGAAGAAAAAGAAGAAGAAGAAAAAGTTGAAGAAGTAAGCAGTACACCTGAAGTAGAACAACACGGCAACTGTTACAGGCCGCAGGCTGTGGAGTACCCAACCTAAAATGGAGACGAGTCGGCCAAAACTATATAGAATGAGGTAAGATCATGGCAATTGCAAGTAAATTAAATCGTACGGTATTTCGCGTTAATACCGCAAAGTTAGCACTGAATATTTCTCCTGCACAGAATGTACGACTCTCCGGAGTGTTATTGGCAGGTGTAAACTTGCTGGATGACACAATCACATTTGAACGTGTGGATGTTACGGACTGGCAGACCCTAACAGTGATTGTAGATATCACTGCTGGCGGACTTGGAGTACTGGACATTGACTTGTATCCGCTGGGTTCGGGGGCAACGTCTGATGACACCACAGGTGTTCGTCTAACGGCTGCTGCACCTACAACGGTGTCCGCTGCTGTTCTTGCCAACGCAAGTCAGGAGATCATCACTATGGATGTCAGTGAGTATAAGTACGTTGACATTGAGTTGGACGTTTCGGCGGGTGGTACTGACAACGCAGATATTACCTGGGTTGACGTTTTCTTCGGTTAGTATACATAGCGGTTCCGGTGCTGCCCCTTTGGGTGGAGGATATGATCCCTCCAGCAAAAACCGGCTTCGTAGGTGTGATGTTAACGGCAACATATCTGTTTTCCAAACAGAATTTCCGGGTTCGAATCCCGGTACCTACATAGGTCGATGAGTACCGTCTTGCATATGTTTTGCGCATAGAAAGATCGACAGCTTGAAAAACTCATCATGCCTTCATAGCTCAGTCTGGATAGAGCGCGTGGCTACGGACCACGAGGTCGCGGGTTCAAATCCTGCTGAGGGCGTACGCACCTGTAGCTCAGTCTGGTCTAGAGCACCGATCTGATACGTCGGGGGTCCTTGGTTCAAATCCAAGTAGGTGCATTTTGGGGATGTAGCTCAATTTGGTAGAGCATCCGCCTGTCACGCGGAAGGTTGCGGGTTCGAGTCCCGTCGTTCCCGTCCCTAAACAGGGGAGGTATAATGAAAAACCGAAGTAAGAGTTGGGGTGGTGCAAAACGATTTGTTTTAGCATGGTTCGTGGCGTGCATCATGGCAGCACAATGCAGTCCGACTTTTGCAATTGTCGAACCACCGGAAGATGTGGTTTGTATTTTACGAATTTACATGCTGGATAGTATCGGAGACACTATTTGGTTAGGTGAACCTGGCCTTAGTGATGATCCCCGATGTCCTCACAACATGACTGGATAATGCAAGTAGACGATCCCGAAGTATTCTTGAAGGACTCAGGACTATTGTTTCACCTGAACCTAAACATCTTTCACCCTCTGGGGTTAGCACTAGCACTAGAGATCGAAGAAGATACTAAACACGGAATTGCAACCAGTCGTATCGTAGTACACGAAACTGAAGACCCGAAAGGGTATGTATTTGGAGAGGAAGACATGACTAGATCGACACAATTATTTACGGAATTTATGAAGGAACGCAAACAGCGTGTCCTATCCCGTAACAAGTTGCTCGGGTACATAGTCCAACCAACATCTGACGATGAGTAATGCGAAGCCGTTTCTTGGTGCATGAACCTTGAACATCCAATAGTCATGGGGCTTCGGAGTAATCCGGAGCCCTTTGTTCGTATTGCCCTTGACAAACAGACTTATATGTAGTACATTACGGTGCTCCAGCTAACCTGGTGAAAGCGCTCGGTTGAAGCCCGAGAGAGCCCGGTTCGATTCCGGGGAGTACCATACCTAATAGAAGGAGATAGTATGTCCCTTGAGAGTGCACGAATGACAAGGGCAATGTTTGCACAGCTTGATGATGGTTTCGCTCAGCTTGACATTGCCTTGGAGAAGATGGGACTCAGTGATGAGACGCTACCACAGTTCAAGATCATGTGTGATCCTAAGAGTGCCGTAGAGTTCTTTCATTATCCTAAGGCAGAGTACCGACAGATCAAAGTGTTTGTTATCTCAGAGTTCGCAAGCCGTATTTGCTTGGCCATGCGATCAACGGAGTTTATCGAAGATGAGTAATCGTACGTTGGTGATGGGAGATATTCATGGTGCTGCCAAAGCACTGACGCAGGTGCTGGAGCGTTGTGAGTTCGACCCAGGGCATGACAGATTGATTTTCGTAGGTGATGTATGTGATGGTTGGAGTGAGACCCGAGAGTGTATGGATATTCTAATGGGCATTCCTAACCTAGTACATCTGATGGGCAACCACGATTGGTGGACCTATCAATGGATGCTTAATGGCGTACGGCAACATATATGGGTAACCCAAGGTGGGCAGGCAACGTTGGATTCATTTAAGAATGTAACGCTGGATCCGTACCGAGAGTTCTTACGTCAGGCCGCATACTATTACATCGATGAAGAAGTTAATAAGCTGTATATACATGCAGGATTGGAGTATGCTACCCACCCATTAGGTGTTGTCAGTGATGAGACCTTCTTATGGGACCGCGAGATGTGGTATGGTGTACAAGCTGACAAGCAACCTGTAGGTGATTGGGATCAGATTTACATCGGTAATACTAGTACCACGGCTTTTGGTTTTGATGTCCCAATGCACCCTGGTAATGTATGGAACATGGACACGGGTGGTGGATGGTCAGGTAAGTTGTCCGTGATGGACGTGGACACCGAAGAGTTGTGGCAGTCAGATAAGGTATCAACCCTATACCCTGATGAGCTAGGTAGAGGATAGGATAATGACTGAAGATCAGATCAGAAACTATCCTGCTATTCAGTCTGTGACTGATTTGAAGTATGCAGGTACAGGACTAGTAATGGTAGTGGGTGCCTACGCGGGTTTCTGGGTAGTCATCGAGTTGGTAGCGTGGATTGTAACCGGCGGTATAGCTTAGAGGCCTAAAGCGACTCTCTCATACGGAGTAGATCGTGGGTTCGAATCCCACTGCCGCCACTTCTTTCATAGGGAGGTAGGATGCGAGTACTTTGGGGCCTACTACTGGTAGGCATGTGCTTTCTCACCCCAATGAAAAGTGCCGCACAAGAATCACCAGAATCTGTACAATTCTGTACCCTGTACGTACTTAATGTATCCGAGTATCCCATTGAAGTATTCTATTTGGTAGAAGGTTACCACGATGAAATGCTTCGTTGGGGAGTTTTAGAACCGGATTATCATGCGGACATTAGCGGACCCTGTACTGAAGGTAAGTTACATGTCTTCATAGCGAGTACAGATCCTAACCGACCCGAGTGGTGGTTCGATGGTATGTTGTTCCAAGGTCAAAATCATATGTTTGCCGTCGTAAAGACTGCTCCCAGGCCTGGGATGAAAACAGAGGAGGATATATTGTCCGATAGCACTGGAAGATACTGTGTGACTGATCTGGTCACCGGAAAGAAAGTAGTCGTCGAGCCCATTGCTGAACGGGATCAGGGTGCTAATGACAAGACATGGGAAGTAGGTGGAGCACAGGCCGTTCGTGGTGGTGCAGTCAGACGTGAAGATAGCATCATCACAGAAGAGAATGGCTTTACCAACATTCATGAGGTCAATGGATCAGGCGTATGATAGCTTGCTATGAGCGTAACGTACTTATCTCAACTAGTCAAGGTACATTGAAACTAAGCAAACGGACGTGGGAGTCTTCGGAGGAAATAGAATACAGTATCTCACTTCCAGGTGTAGAAATTATACTACCTGACGATGATATGAGGTGTCTGGTCAATGCGTTTCATAGTTTGACCTAGAAATGCAGTAACATATGTTTGCGGGATAGAGAAGCTTGGCCTATCTCACTGGGCTCATAACCCGGAGATCGTCGGTTCAAATCCGGCTCCCGCTATTGGTCTGAGTGGTGGAATGGTAGACACGCTAGCCCGAGGAGCTAGTGCCCTTACCGGCGTGCGGGTTCGACTCCCGCTTCAGACATGCACGACCCATACATAGGAGACTCTTGATGAATATCACCCCGTTCATCAAACTAGCAATTGCGAGTTCTGCAGGAAATATGCTACTCAAAATACCAGGGCACCTAAAAACCTGGGTATACGACACCTTTACTGTAGAAATAAAGGTAAGTCAGGAGGCTGCATATGCCTGGTTACATGAATGGTTGATTACACAGGACCTTCACGACGGAGCCCGTAAGTTAGAGGCACAAGAATTTTTGTATACGGATATTCTACACGATCATGTGGATAAGCTGCAAAACAAAGTAGTGTTCTTACCAGGGAAAGGTAATCATCTTATCAATGTGGAAGGTCGTTGGGTACTAATCACGCGCAGTACTGGAACAGATGGTGTAAACAATATTACCGATTTGTTTACAGCCATAACCCCTCCTGCGATTTCATTACGTACTATGGGTAGAGATGCGGAATTTCTCAAAGATTTAATTACCGGGGCAGAAACTTCGTACCGTAAATCTCGGAGCAATAAGTTAAATGTGTATGCTACGGCACGGTATGGAGGATGGGAACAGGTTTCTATGGTAGAACCCAGACCTTGGAACAGTGTGATTCTTAGAGAAGGCCTTAAGGAAAACTTACTTCAGGATGCAGAAACCTTCCGGGCAAATCGGAATACCTACATCGACCTAGGCATACCATATAGAAGAGGATATCTTCTGCACGGTATTCCAGGGTGTGGTAAGTCTAGTTTAGTGAAAGCATTAAGTAGTAAATTAGGCCTATCTTTATATATTCAAGCATTATCTTCGGGTGTTGAGGATGCGATGTTGTTAGAGTCGATGCGACATATTCCTAATAACGCAGTGGTGTTATTGGAAGACGTTGAATGTGTCTATGGTGAACATAAAACCAGTGGAAACAAACTTACTCGCACCGGATTACTTAATGCTCTGGATGGTATTACTACGGGTGAGGGTCACCTTGTATTTCTAACTACTAATTTCCGAGATACGTTAGACGACGCATTGATTAGACCTGGACGTGTAGACCTGGAAGTGGAACTTCTTAATACCGACAGTTACCAGGCTGAGGCATTAACTCGAAAATTTTTACCTACCTGGATGGATGGACAAGTAGATAGTTTTGTAAATGAGCATGCGGGCTTGACACCAGCAGAACTTCAAGGTAAATTATTATCCGCAATGTAGCGATAACTGAACTGACCTATAGTGGAATTGGCAACACATTGGGTTCTGGTCCCAATAATCTAGGTTCGAACCCTAGTAGGTCAATGTTATACCAATGTTCTATAACCAGGAGGAAAGATGCGAAGAATTGCAGCTATTTTTACGATGGTGCTAGCTCTAGCACTGGGCGGGTGTGAGTTTGACACCACCGGCTTGGATGAGCTTAGCGACGTAGCCAGTCAGTTAGTAGCACAAGGCCAGGTTGGATTCGTAGTATGTGATGCCGCCGTGATGGTTCCGGCGCAGGCTGGTGTCTGTCAGGCCAGTAATTTGGAGGGTACTCTTCTAGAGTATGGTGGTATACCGGCTCTTGCCGGAGGCTGGGCGAGCAGTGCTCCTTCAGTGGTATCCATAACGTTGGATGGTGTAACTATTGCAGTAAGTGCAGGGGTAGCAGACATCACAGCGTTCGGCACACTAGGATCATCTGCATCATTTCAAATCACAGTTCCTGGCGGCAATTAAATCGTTTACGTAGGAGGTGATTATGTCTGGAGGCACCGTAAGAAAAAGGTGTACTTGTGAAAACAAGTTCCAAGACGATAGGTATGGTAAGCAAATACGCCTCATGAATAGGTTGACGGGACGAGAAGGTGCACGTTGTACGTCCTGTAAGAGAGAACACTACAAGTAAGCACTATGCTCGTTCGTAACGTCGGGGCGAGGGAAGACTAGGGTGCACTCACCGTCGTTAGGGAAGGTTGGCAGAGTCCGGTTTAATGCACTGGTTTTGAAAACCAGAGGCCTGCGGGTCCGTGGGTTCGAATCCCACACCTTCCGTTTACATCCACCCAATAAGGAGAACTCATGTTCTTGGATACCGTTGCGCAAAGATGGATTAATCGTAATTATCCCTCAACTCCCGAAGGACAGATTGATTTGGCCCTATCAGGATTTCAGACAGCTAGTGATAGTCTGGAGAATACAATCAGTGGTATTAATACTGCCCGAGAGGTTAACACCAACAGGGTAGTGGCTGCTGAAGATGCCCTACAGAGACTAACCTCTCTTGTAGTAACTAAGAACAAAGCCTTGGAAATTCAATCTGACAGAGCCTCCAGGGCCATCAGTGCGTTGTCAACCATTCTGGGAGACTAGATATGGCCAAGGCCACGGTACAAGTCACGTATAAGAATTTTCCAATCGGTGGTGTCTGGCATGACAACTGGATAGTGAAAAACGCTGTTCATGCGTTGGAGTCTCGTACTGAATTGCAGGAGGGAGACACGCTTCGTGTCATCGTCGTGAAGGATGAGGGACAGGAGACATTGTTTCTTCAAGGTGATGAAGTCGAGTTGGTAGCCATGTTGCTTCGGGACTGTGCTAAAGAGACCTGGATATCTGACGATGAATATGTAATGTGTGGGACAATCCTTGACAAACTCAAGTGAATCCAGTATCTTTAACCAAGGTCAAGAACCTAAATCGGTATCAACGGAAGCAAACCAAGCTACAATTCAGCAACCTGTATCCGAAGCCGACGAGGAAGGGACAGTGTCGCTGTGGATGTAAACGTAAGGTCAGACCCCCGAAGCGGTTCTGGGCACGTAAGCAGTGTAGTGATGATGCCGGAGAGTACTTTTTCCTTATCAAAGGCTACACCAGCACGGTCAGGCGTCTGGTATTTGCCCGAGACGCTGGTTACTGTGCTCAGTGTTCTGTACACTGTTGGCATGATGGTTGGGAAGCTGATCACATTCTAGAGGTAGTACGGGGCGGCGGTGGTTGTGACCTGAGTAATTATCAAACTCTTTGTAAGCCGTGTCACCTGGCCAAGACGAAGAGACTTATGGAGTCGATGCGAAATGGATAGCACCCTATTTGCTAAATAGGTGCCCTGAAATATGGGTTGTGGGTTCGAGCCCCGCCGACTCCGTTTTCTCCCAAGAAAGGAGGCCTTGTGAAATGGCCTATGAAACGACCGATGAAAGTGCCGAATTGGCTTTTTAATTGGCCGAAGAGTGTAGACATCATGAGTAGGGACGAGAAGGAATTGTACCTAACTCGTTGGTGGCTTCTAGGTACGGATAGTAGTAAGTATGCATTGATGTTACATAAGATGCATCAGCCGGATCCAGACGAGTGTCACCATGATCATCCCTGGCCATTCATCACTATGATTCTGAAGGGCGGATACAAGGAAGATATCCAAACGGAGCCGGGACAGGCGTTCACTCGTCACAACAAGCCAGGCATGGTGCTGTATAGGCCCGCCATTCATGCCCACAGGATCTCAGATCTACCTAAGGGTACGGCATGGACCCTGGTGTTGCGAGGACCGTTAGAACGTCGCTGGGGCTTTCATACAGAAGATGGTTGGATGCATAATAGGAAGTTTCTGGACGGGCGAATAGTTGGTGGAGTTGCCTGGTGCGCTGGTTGGATTAGGAATGTGGTACGTGGATCCAGGAGTGATGTATGAGCGATAGAACCGAGATACGAATAGCTGTTAATCGGAAGTTCATTGAAAAACTAGAAGACCGGACGGGTGTAACCTCCGGCACTGAGGTAGTACGGACGGCCCTATGCTTGTTATCTTGGGCGGCGGATGAAGCATCCCGAGGAAGGGTAATTTTATCTACCAGTAAAAACGGTTATGACTTACATAAGCTATGTATGTCTGAGTTGGAATATGCAAAGGGGTAAACGACATGAGGCTGACAGTTGAATTAGTACCACAGACCTCATGGGGACATAACGTCCGAACCATAGTACCAGGGAAAACCTGGGACCTGATACGTCGCAGGTGTTACCAAGACGCAGAGTACAAGTGCGATATATGCGGGGGAACCGGAGTCAGACATCCGGTTGAATGCCATGAGATCTGGGACTATGATGATGAGTCCTGTATCCAAAAGCTTGTTGGTTTCCTCGCCCTGTGTCCTCTGTGTCACAGGGTTAAGCATTTGGGGCGTACGTATTCGGTTGGCCTGGGCCGTAGTGCTGTGCAGCAGTTGTGTAAGGTCAACTTCATGACCGTAGAGCAAGTGGGAGAGTACATCGACAGTGTATTCATTCAGTGGCACAAACGAAGTGAGTTCGATTGGACTGTTGACCTGGAGTACATAGAAACATATCTGGAGTGATGGCTGAGTGGCTAAAGGCGCACGCCTGGAAAGCGTGAGGGCGAAAGTCCGCGTGGGTTCGAATCCCTCTCACTCCGTTCACCTTAAAAGGGAGTATAGTAATGGAATTTACACTAGGTACCAAAGTCAAGGACAAAGTTACAAAGCTAAAGGGTATTGCAGTTAGTAGAATCGTATATCTAAATGGTTGTGTACAATTCGGGGTCGCACCTCCAGTTGATGATGACGGTAAGGTACGCGACACACAGTACATTGATGTGGGCCAATTAGAATTTGTTAGCTCTGGTATTGTGGAGGACATTCACCCCCGCCCTACAGGCGGTCCTCAACGTCATGCCCCGTCTAATTAAGGTACCAATGGAAACTATTGAAATCACGTACGAAGCACTGCATCAAACCTTCAAGTACTGGTATGATAAGGACCTAGGTGAAACCCTATTCACTGAAAAGGAATGGGCTGACATGTCAGATGAGGACAAGAATTCGGAAAGAGCCAACTTATTTTGGGATTGCCTGATCTACTACATGAGTACACCTACCACCAATGAAGCGTAGAGGCTTCCTCAAGACGGGACTTGCTGGCTTATTCATACCGGCATTGGTTACTAGCCCATTTGAAGATACTCAGGTAGTGATGCTACGTGGTGTCCTACCCGGATCTCACTGCGGACTATTTAGTGAACAAGGTGACACGTACGATCTAACTACTGCCACTGAGACTAATGTTGTGTTGAAAGCTCCATATGGAAGACATATACTTCGTGTACGTAGTAGATTGTGGTTGCCGTTTGAAATGAGAGTGGTACTGGATCCAGGACAGCCTACAGAGGTGGTCGTAGTACAGCAAGCCGATACCCTATTGACAAACCCCTAAAGAAAGGTTAGATTATGGCCAGGAAACATGCGAAAGGTAATGGCCGACGCAAGATCGGTTCTACCAAGCGTCGTAAGAGACGTAAGAATAGGCAGAAGAAGAAGAAGAAGAAGTGACTACGACCGTATACGTTAAGACTATGTCGTTAGCTGAGAACATTCGCGATAAGTCTGCAACTAGACCCGTGATCTTTGTCAAGCATGCAGACGGACAACGTGAGTCCTGTCATGAAGTGGAGTTACTCGGCCCGTCACGGTTGGTGTATACGGTCAGTGGAGATCACCATAGTATACGATTAGTTACAGAATCAGGAGTCAGGACGATTCTGTTTGAATAATGCCGGTGTGGTGGAATGGCAGACACGGGGGATTTAAGATCCTCTGTCCTTACGGACGTGCAGGTTCGACTCCTGTCACCGGTATGAGTCTTCGTGGGCAATTTGGTAAAGCCGCTCGGTTCAGGGCCGAGAGATTTTGTGGGTTCGACCCCCACCGAGGACATATGGACATACTAGAGAAGGTATGGCATACATGCCAAGAACAGATGGGCCGTAAGATGGTGGAAAGGGTAGACAAGTGCCTTTGGTATTTCAATCTACACGGTAGTAGAATTAGTCAGATACAATTCTGTCCCTACTGCGGTCAGGATCTATACAATCAGACGGATGAAGAATTTTCGAAGTAGTAATGCCGAAGTGGTGGAATGGTAGACACGCTGGCCTCAAAACCCAGTGCCTTGTGCGTGCGGGTTCGACTCCCGCCTTCGGTACTGAGGACTGTAGAGTTCCTCAGGTAACTTGTAAAACGCTTAGCGAGGCTTACCTAAAACTCTACACTGCCCCTATAGCTCAGCGGTCAGAGCGTCTGTCTTCTAAACAGAAGGTCGTAGGTTCGAATCCTACTGGGGGCATCACTTAAAAAGGAGTGGCAATGCCTTGCCAAAGCGGATATCTAGCAGCAACCTGGCACGAAAAGGAACGTAAGAGGGCTGCTGTGTTGTTGCGCTATGTACGTTTAAGTTTACGTATACCTGTGGGAGAGGAGTTGCAGAAGCAGCACCTTGACTATTATGGGGTCGGCCCAGACAGAGTACCAGAGTTATGTGAGTTGTTAACAGAAATGGACTCTGAAGATTTGGAATTCATAGTGTATAATGCACATAGTAAGACAGCCAGAGACTTGGCCGATTGGTGGGAAGATCATCAAGAGGCAGATGTAGCGAGAGTTAAGAAGGAAGATGAGGACGCTAGAGCAGAGTTGCAAACAGCCTTGGAGGCAGTAGATAGGGCCAAGGCAAAAATTGAAGCATTGTGAGTGTTGTAAACCTGTGTCCCAAGTGTGCTAATGCTGGCTTAGAAGCCTATCGTGTTGACGAACCTTCTTTTGGATACGACCAATGGGAAAATAGATTTGCGGGTATCATGGTTAGTTGTACCAGATGTCCGTGGGAAAAACTGGTAGAAACGTGGGAACTTGAGGATTTAGCAATAGCAAGCGTAGTATCTGAGGGCGTGTGATCGTAACGGTAACGACCCGATCTTTTAAATCGGTCTATGCAGGTTCGACTCCTGTCGCGCTCATTTGGGGGAGATGTACGACTGGTATGTACGCTAGATTGTAAACCTAGTTCCATTACGAGAATGTGGGTTCGAGTCCCACCTCCCTCACTTGTAGTAACTTAACCCCGGAGGTAAGTATGAATAGTAAGGACATTTCTATGGAAGAATGGCGTGAGTATGATTTTGGTGGACGTGTGTATCGTATCACCTCACCTGTTAGGTTGTGGGTTGGAGATACAACTCATAGAGTACTGGACGCTTTAGGTGTAACACATTGTGTACCTACGCCTGGTTCATATGGGTGTGTATTGCGTTGGAGTGACCCGGCAGGCGTTACGTTCTAGTAAGTATTCTGCCTTAGTTCAGTTGGAAGAACACCGGAATGGTAATCCGGAGGTCATGGGTTCGACTCCCATAGGCAGATCTTAACACCCACAAGGAGTTAGTATGACTAGTCCGGTAAGTCGTAAACAATTTCTATCAGCAGTTCCGGTAAGTGTTGTGGCTATGACGCTGGAGCCTGAGGCAAAACCGTCTGATCCCCATAAGAACCCGGATTCACCACTAACAATGGAATTCATAGAAACGAGGGGCGAGCAGAAAATTCGAATGGATTTCCGTGTAGATGGTGAACCCTCATATATGCAGTTCGGGTTAAATGTCAACTGGGTAGATCAATCTATTCCTAGTCATACTGCCGATTCGTTTGAGGAGGTTGCTATGCAGGAGTCCTATATAGACCCTGAAGACTTGTTCGCGTTGGCAGCAGCCTTACGTAAAGTGTTGGATACCATAGGTGTGCTCAAGCCCTACACCGGGAGTTAGTATGACCAGGGAACCCAGGGCAATCATGCATTGCACCCCAGAGTATGACGAGGCCGGCACCATACTCAGTATTCGATACTTTGGTACGATTACTGAGACTAAGAAGTTTGCCATCGAGCAGATGAAGAAGAGAGGCGGCAAAGGCTATGCGTTTCAATCCATACCTAGGGATGTTGTTGCCGAACTGATGGAGGAACACGTACCACAAGCAGAGTTCTGGCACTAGTGTACGTACACTTCGAAAAGAAACTTGGTTTCCTGGCCCATATGCGTACGGCTTCAACGGCAACTGCTGAAGTCTTTATGAAACGTGGGTTCACTAGGTTGTTTGGCCATCACAGTTTGCCGCTGTCGTTTGTTAAGACTGACAACGCTTATGGAGAGGAGAATGAGCGTAGGTGGTTCACTGAGGATCCGTTTGATTACAGGTGGGCGTGCACGATTCGTAATCCTTTTGACCTCATATTGTCGTGGCAATATATAAAGAGAACGAGATTTCAGGGATATAGGGTCACTCCTCTTCCCGCTACACCAGAGTGGCTTGACCAGTTCTTTTGGCATTACCGTAGTGTGCTTTGGAGTAATCAGTACTTGTTCTCGGCTGTATGGGAAATACCCGGTGTCACCACGATGAGATACGAAATACTTAGACAAGATTTAGATGCAGTCTTGCATATGTGGAAACTGGAGCCGCTGGCTGCGGATGAGTTCTTACATACCCGTAAAACACCAGGCAGACCTACGGACTCTTACAGGAACCACATTACACCGGAGATGCGTGCCCACATAGAGACTAGGTTCACTAAAGAATTAGAAAGATTTGGATATTCATGGTAGGGCAATCGGACGTTGGAGGTCCGAACACAATAAGCACAATAGACTCAGGGATTTGCCAGCCCATAAAGAGGGGCGATAGGGCGGTCGTCCTAGTTCCCGAAGGTTAGCTGGAAGATATAAATCTTCTGGTGCTTTCCGTGAGGTGATTGGCAGGTGCTGAAGGGTGTGAGGGTGACGACTGTAGCTCCCTCCTCGCAGGTTCGAATCCTGCACTATCATATGCCTCTGTAGCTCAGCGGAAGAGCGCCGGTCTTCGGAACCGGGCGTCGTGAGTTCGAATCTTACCAGGGGCACTTGATACCTACAAGGAGATATGATGGCAAAACGCGCTCCCAATAAAATCATTGATTATAAATGTGCATGCGGACAAGAGTTTACCCTTAAGAAGAAAAAAGCAACTGGAGATACTGTGCGTTGCCCAGGATGCGTGAAGAAGGATGCGAATACGCGGGCCAGGGAGGCAAAGTATTATAAAAGACCGGGGTACGCCAGTAAAAATCGGGCCGCAGATCTTAAACGTTTGTATAATTTAAGTGTAAGTGATTATGAACAATTAGTTGAAAGCCAGGGAGGAGTATGCGCCATTTGCAAACTACAAAAACCTTTAGTAGTTGACCATGATCATAACACTGGTCTAGTACGAGGATTATTGTGTCAAGAATGTAACCGGGCCATTGGAGTGTTTAAAGACAGCCCTCCGTTGTTACAATCTGCCGTAAGTTATTTACGTAAGGCACATCGAGGTAGTTGGGATGACTATTTTGTATCTTTTGCACGTTTAGCTGCCACAAGATCTAAAGACAAATCCAGTCAGGTGGGTGCGGTAATAGTTCAGGATCGCAGAATTCTATCTACGGGGTATAATGGATTTCCCCGAGGTGTAAATGATGATATACCTGAAAGGCATGAGCGACCAGCGAAATATTTGTGGACAGTGCATGCGGAAGAAAATGCTATCCTAAATGCCGCTAGGCATGGAGTAAAAATAATAGGAGCTAGTATGTACGTAACACCTTTTAACCCGTGTATGGACTGTGCCAAATCTATTGTATCGGCAGGATTAATAGAAGTAGTGGTAGATGATTGGCAAGAAAACCCTAGGTTTTTGGAAACTATGGTATATGGAAAACAACTTTTTCAAGAAGTTGGGGTTGTGATGAGAACTCGTAATTAGACAATGCGCTTGTAGTTCATGGGAGGTTAATGTATCCAGCTTCAACTTCCCGATGGCAATTGGCGCAGAGTAAGGCACACTTATCTAGCTCTGCCTTAATAGAGGTCCAAGACCTAGAATGACCTCCAGATATTTTGAATAGCTTAGTCCCTGGGTCTAGGTGATGGAAATCCAGAGCTTCCACGCAACGAGAGTATGCACAAACCTGACAATGGCTCCCAAGATATTCTACACAACGTATTTTAAGAGTTTGACGTCTCCTGTTGGTGCGACAACTGTTACATTGAGTTTTGCCATGGCCTTTAGAACGGTCATATTCATATACTCGTTGACAAAATTCACAAGTTGACATAAGATACTCCTTGTGTTAAATTGATAATATGTGCCTGTGGTGTAACGGTTAGCACGTACAGCTTATATCTGTGAGGCCCAGGTTCGACTCCTGGTAGGCATATCTCATAACAAAGGAGAATTATCATGGGTACACGTAGAGATTTCATTCGTCAGGGTTTTGGTGCTGCCATTGTCGGACCCTTACTACCTAATCCGGAAGGTCAGACCCTAGACACCTGGAATCCAAAGGCCCAGTCCTGGCGTATGGATGATTTTGAACGGCTTAGACCCAATGGTGGTGGACCTGGACCTGAATTGATCATGGACTACCGCAATTACCAGATATGGATAATGAAAGTAGACACATGGTACGTAACACCTAATCAATTCTGTAATCAGCTATGGGACATGTTTGACAAGCCCTACCTAATCGATTACCCTATGCCCATATCGGCACAAGATCCGTACACGTATCGTATACTAGACACCTGGACATTAGTCGATGATAGTGGTATATTGTATGGTAGCAGGGTAGTGTACGACACCATTACATAGAAACTTGCTCCGTTAGCTCAGAGGCCAGAGTCCCTGTTTTGTAATCAGGATGTCGTCGGTTCGACTCCGACACGGAGCCTTCACACCAAAAAGGAGGTAGGCATGAAATGCACATGCGGCCATGTAAAATTGGATCACGGTAGATTGGGGGCCACCTGAACCGAGACGGTATGGATGTGACCACTGTTCGTGTGGTAAATTCATTTTGTCGAAAACCCAACCCAAAGGATAGGTCGTATGTCACTCTGGTGCCGTATAGGATTGCACAATAGCCAACAAGACGGACCTCAGGAGTGGGTCGATCTTAGATATATTCCCACTACCAATAAAGTTCTCAGACGATTGATGCAGCCGTGGCTGTGCACTCGTTGTGGTAAAACAGGCCGATGGAATGTGTATAAATATATGGGTAAAGGAAGGATACCTGTAGAAAGTATTGTTCTACAATAGTGCAAATTGTCACCGAATAAGAACTTCAGATGCAGCAAACTGGTATAGAAGCTCGTATAGCTCCAATAGGTAGAGCGCGCCCTTCGTAACGGCGAGGTTATCGGTTCGACCCCGATTATGAGCGTTAGTAAAATTCACCTCATAAGGGAGCCAATAATGGGTACAAGGCAAAGAAGCGTCGCGCCCAGAGGATCACCACCTAATCCGTCACCAGCACCCCCTGAACGTACACGAAGTAGTATGAAGTGCACGGCCAACACCAACAATGGTACTACACGAGGAAATTCACATCGGTGTGAAGGAGAGCTACACCACGCAGGACTGCATTGGTACCTCGTGGAAGGCGTAGCACACACGCAAAGCATTCAAGAGTTCTCTGATTCTAGGTCATGGTTTCCACGCTACAGTATAGAGAACTAAAACATACACCTTCGTAGCTCAGTTGGAAGAGCATCGGTTTCCTAAACCGAAGGTCGTGGGTTCGAGTCCCACCGAGGGTATCCCCGTAAAGAGGAGATAGTAATGTCTGCTGATACCGAACAGGCACTGAATACGTTGGAAGAGCGTAAGACACGGAATAGTACCATAGAACGTGTACGAAATTCGGATTTACAGGCCGGGTCACCCATGTATTACTATTGCAGATCCTGCGGACAGGAAATGACACGACCGGAGACGCACTTCGGTGCTGCTCCGACACATTGTAGTTTTTGTACAAATTTGATCAGCAGTGGAATTATTACACAGTGAATCATAGCTCCTGAGATCGTCGCTGTACGCCATTGGCGTATTGAGGACAAGTTCGGGCCATGGCCGAGGGACGTGGGAGGGGAAACCCGTTTTACCACCGATGTGCCATGTAACACAAACAGAACTAGACAATCCCTCAGTCTATGATGTTCGGGTTAGTGGCACCCTTGACAGGGAAGCGAATAGGTGTTAGATTCGTTTAGATGAATGACGATCACCGCGAGAGCGGGACAGAACCCCGGCCATTATGGAGCTATGTTTGACTACGGACAGGTATACCATGTATTTACAACTACGGGGCATAAAACTGTGAGTTTTTCAGGATTGGCAGCATTACGTGGTAACCCACCACCTAGACCGGCAGCACAGCCATGCGAGTATCTAGGAGCACGACTGCAACATCCTAAGCCACATCCTCCGAGAGTAGGACATCCAGAAGATTATGTACACCTGGAGTTGTGTAAAGAGTGGTGCGATTGTGGAACACCTGATCCATTACGAGGCCATGCGGAATCGTGTGCAATGACCTTACCTTTAGACGCCCTATTGGAAGTAGATGAATTATGTTCAGGAAATACGAGAAGACCTACCGGATAGGTAGTACGACGAGTAAGAGATCCTTACCCAAGGATGACCTGAAGAGTTTGTTTGCCGGTAGAGTCACGATTGAAGAGAAGCTTGATGGGGCCAACGCTGGAATCGTTAGACACAAACGTGGCTTTCATCTACAGAAACGTAGCTCACTCGTAGGTGCATCAGAGCATGATCAGTTTCAGTTCTTTCTAGCTTGGGCGCATGATAAGATCTACCCAGCACTGCTGGATTTACCCGTTGGACATATTGTGTATGGTGAATTGATGCGCTGCATCCATACCATCGAGTACACGCACTTGCCTGACTGGTTCATCGTGTTTGATGTATGGGACGGACAGAGATACATACCTAGGGATTGGAAGGAAGATTTCTGTGAAGAGTACGGCTTTGCCATCGTACCGCTGTTGACAGAAGGATACTTTGACATCAAAGAATTAGGTCATCTGGGTGTGCCGCCCCAATGTTCTGCCTTCGGTCCCATCGCAGAAGGTGCAGTCATCAAGAAGTATCACAGGAGACACAAGAACTTCGCGAAAGGTAAGCTCATTAACCCGATTTTTCATGAGAAGATGGACGCGAAGCATTGGTCTACCCTACCATCCAAATACAATCAAGTGAGGAGCTAATGTTCAGGCTACGTACATGGTTATCAAACCTTAAGCACTGTGATGAGTGCGGACGAGATCGGCAATTACATACTATCCACTGTTCTAAACATCCTGACTATTGGAGAAGTTTTGCAGGACTGAATGACCGTCTCGTTAAGATGGATCAGGAGATGGTTATGATTGAGGAAGACATTAGAGGAGTTTTCCATGGCTGAACCGATGCTGGAACAGATTAGACAGGCCATCGATACATCTGATAAGGCAGAAGACGCACTGTGGAAGTTAGTCGCCCCGTTCGTACGTAAATTTGGTGGTGTAGATTGTATCGAATATGTTTCCCTGGGATCAGGGCTTGACATCGGGGTCAGTACTAGATCCGGCCCTGACAGTTTCACAGTTCCGTTGGATCTACTTGACCGTACGGATTTCGAGGACTATGAATGGGCAGACCGAACGCTTGTACATAACCAAAGGGCTGTGGATGTGAGACGGACTCGAAAAGAAGATGCGCTCGCCAATCATCAGAAGATCGTAGATAGACTCACGGCTGAATTGGAGGCACTAGATGGCTGATCTCATAGGTCGTGTCGGAGTATGCGCCAGGGGTAGGTTAGGACTCATCGAAGGATGGGCAATTAGCGGAAAATTTGCCAAAGGCCATTCTTGGGTAGGAACCGGCGTACTGGACGACCGACCGTGGGCCAGTAGAGATCCAACCATGCTGGAAGAGGGACAGGGTGAAGCATTACTGTCTATGGTGGAGGGGCAGTAATGGTACCGGCAACTATGCGAGAGTTTACCAACGCCACTCCTGAAGAACAGGAGATCATGAAGCAATCTTTGAATAGTTACCACAGATTACGTATGATTCACAAGATTGCATCGAATAGTATAGAAGAAGCCCAGGATGCTCATGAGTTGTGGTTTGCTCTGGATGCTATCAAGGGATTGTCAGAAATTTAGCCTCCGTGATCGTAACGGCTAACGACCTCGCCTCTTAAGCGAGACCATGTAGGTTCGAATCCTACCGGGGGCATGTTTTAACCCAGGAGAAACGCGAATGTTCGACAGTGAAGTTCTGGTATTCATTCTAATACTAGTAGCGATGGTAGGAATCTACAAAATACTACGGGACTTATAGGCATGGAGTGGTTATTCTTTCTAGGTTTCGTAGTGGCGATATGTGGCTCTGTGGACATGGTTATATCTAGAAAATTCAACGAAAACGTAGTTATAATGGTGCTTGGTGTCCTGATGGTGCTTCTATATGGTGTACTTACCCTCTGAGACGCACGAGGATCGCTTGTAACGAACGTCGCAGCACCAGACAGTGCCCTGTAGTGGAATGGCAACACAGAGGTTTTTGGCACCTCTAATCTAGGTTCGAATCCTAGTGGGGCAGTATGAGTATAAAATATCAGTGGGTAACCAAAGTAGAAACTTACCGAGACGGAGGCACAGTATTTGTGCAACTACGTAATGGTGAGGAATTTTACGTTGATGGACGTATCAACAGCCCCACTGTGGGACTTGTTTTCGACAAGCATCCCAACGACGAGCAGGCCATGGTATGACCAAAAATATAGACAATGCCCAGAATGTGCAGCAGAAGGTAAATCATACAGTCTCAGGAAAGCCATAGAAGAATTCTGGGTTGGAGTAGATCTTTTAACCGATATTTTCCATTCTACCGTACCTAGTGAGATAAAAGAGGAGTGAAACATGGCCAGGCCTCACCGATGCCTAGTCGTAACCGTGGATGGTATTCCCGTTGCCAGAGTCTCAGTAGAACGGGCCATCGTCTTGATGTATCAGCACAAGGCGTACATGATTCATCAGCAAGAAGGTGCATTCTACAATTCGAAGTACGAGAAGTGGCCGGTGCCAGCTATCATTGGCTTGACAGAGAAGCACTACCTGCCGGAGCATTACTATGAGGCTGCACGGTTGTCTGTGGCCTATCTTTTCCGTAGAGATAAGTGGACCTGTCAGTACTGCGGACGTAGGAAGGGTCGGTTGAACCGAGAAGAAAAGAACAGTAGAGGTCAGGTAGTGGTTCATGCTGAGTACCTCACGCGAGATCACGTCATGCCCACGTCCCGAGGTGGAGAGGATAAGTGGGAGAATGTTGTCCTGGCCTGTAACACCTGTAACAACCGAAAGAGTGATCGTACACCTGAAGAGGCAGGCATGCCTGTGTTGAAGATTCCCGGCGCACCGACGTTATGGGAACTCAATCAGAATTTCATGGAAGCCCTGGCCCGTAGTGATACGGCTTCTGAGGATCTAAAGGAACTCATGGAGGATATGAATGGAGAGCTTGACCTTACAGAGGGTAGTATTTGATGGTCAGAACCGGACCATTACGCTGGACAGACCTTATGATGTCAATGAGTTGTATATCCTGGTGAAAGAGGCATTTATGCTCAGTAACCTCCTGACCTACACGTTTCCCCTGGAAGTACTTGACACCAGGAGCAGATTGTATTATGTTTTCTCTTGGAAAGTCATCGGAGAAGTTAGAAATGAAGAACGTAACGGAGTAGCACATCTATTTGTGGGTCCATAGTGTTAACGGCGAACACGCTCGGCTCCAGACCGAGAGATCAGGGTTCGAATCCTTGTGGGCCTGTAGTTTTATCAAGGAGAGAGTATGTCACAAGCTGGATGGATTGGTGTCGATTTCGACGGCACGTTATGTAGGTACTCCGGATGGGAAGGACCTGATTCCGTAGGTGAACCAGTTCCTGCAATGGTAGAACGAGTAAAGCGCTGGTTAGATAATGGGTATGAAGTCAGGATCGTAACTGCCCGCGTATCTCACCCAGAACAGGCTCTCATTGCACGTCACGCTATTGAAGAATGGTGCCTGAAGCACATAGGTACAGAGTTAGAAGTCACCTGTTGTAAAGACTTTGACATGATCGAGCTTTGGGACGACCGTAGTATCCACGTAGTTCCAAACACAGGCTTGGCCCTGGGAATGTCCCTAGTTGAAGGAAATTTACAAGAAGCAGATCTTTTACAATCCACAGCCCTAAAATAAGGAGAAGTGATATGCCAGATGCTGAAACTCAACAGGATAGTCTACTGGACAAACAAGACGGAATTGAACTGGCTTGGGGTCTGATTGCAAACGCCTGGGATTTTGTTGAACGTGTGGAAGGACCCACGGCTGACCTATGGATGGACGCAGCCACCCGGTGGAGAGACACCTATATGGACAGTGTGTATAATGCAAGTGTAGGTTCGGATCCTCTGGATTTTCCGGTAGAAGAGAGTGTAACAGCCGAAGCATTAGAGCAACTAGAAGCCGCCATTAAGCAGTTCAATGAAGCAGTCAAGGCAGTGTTTTTCCTCCCTAAAGTAGATGTGGGTGCTGCAATTACGTACTGCGACCAGTTCGGAGTTGAAATGGGTTTACCAACATTACTCGTAAGCGTACACAAGGAGTTGTTATGATTCGTAATATGGTGTTAACCGCATTGTTGTTCGGATCCCTGGCATTTGTGGGCAGTACCACGGGATGTAGTGACTCAACCGGACCCAATTGTTCGCCTGAAACGGTAGAACTTACAGCCGTGTTCTTCACTCGCACCGACAGTACGGGTACGTATGAATTGGAGTACGGGAACAGCCACCAGAATATGCTGGCCAGAGGAGGGCAGTGTACCATACGAGAGGTAGAGGGAATCATAACCGGAGGTTATCCATTAGAACGTAGGACATACTCCTGTGTGGTGTGTTCTGAAGCGTACCCAGAGTAACAAAACGTAGCGCCCGTAGCCAAGTGGCCTAAGGCATTGGATTGCAACCACCAACAACACTTTTGCAATTTCAAACAGACTTAATGATAACAGGAGAGTTGTCATGAAAGCTTGTGGTCATTGTAAAGTACAGAAAAAGCTAACAGAGTTTCGTCCCAATCGTGCTAAAAAAGATGGATTACAGGGTTATTGCAGGGTTTGTGACAAAGCCGCACAGCGAGAATGGTATCAAAAACATAAAAAGACTATTCGGGGAAAAGTTAACGTCCAACGTAAGCGTCGTAGAACTGAGATAGTCAAGAAACTAGTGCAGTATTTCAAGACACATCCCTGTATTGAGTGTGGGGAAGGTAACCCACTAGTACTGGAATTCGATCATTTAGATCCGGGTACCAAAACCTCATCGGTTTCAACACTAACCCGTGGGGAATACTCCTGGGACAGAGTACTGGAAGAAATTAAAAAATGCAGGGTGCTGTGTGCTAATTGTCACCGAGTACGTACTGCTCGTCAATTCGGATGGACAATGTTGGAGCATCTATAGTTCTCATGGTCAAATGGCTAAGACGCTCGACTGCAAATCTTGAGTTCCGGGTTCGACTCCCGGTGAGAACTTTGCCCCACTTCGGTGGGGTTTTTACCTTAACAGGAGTAGACATGGCCGTACACGAGACGGAGTTATTACTACAGTCCTCCGACCGCACATTCACAATAGACCTAGTGTTAAGTGATACGGAAATCGATCATGTAGCAGACATGCTTTTGGACGGTGCTGTGATTAAGGAATTTAGAAGGATAAAACAGAGTAAAGAACTAATATGGAGTAGACCATGAGTGACATCTACGTAGTGTATCATGAGGATTGTCTGGATGGATACGGTGCAGCATGGGCCGCATACAAACTCTTCGGAGATGAGGCTACGTATCTAGCCGGTGCCGCAGGAGCAGGGCCTCCTGAGGAAATTCCTGATGGTGTGACGGTGTATGCCGTCGATCTAGCCTGGCCTCCGGGCCAACTTAATCATCTAGCTGCACGTAGTACGAAGGTAGTCATTATTGACCACCATGAAACTGCTGCTGGATGGTACGAAGACTACGGGCCTCCTGATAATGTAGAAATCCTAATGGATATGGATCACTCCGGTGCCATCTTGGCATGGGAGTACTTTCATAAGGAAAAGAAAACGCCTGAACTCCTGAAGTACATCGAAGACCGTGATCTATGGAAATGGGAGATGCAAGACAGTGAGGCTATTTTATTAGCTGTAGATGCATATCCATACACCTTCGGTAATCTAGACCGATTGATGGATGCTATCGATAGACTGAAGGTAGAGGGACAGGCTATCTTGAAATACCGCAACCAAATGCTGGAACTGCAACGTAAATCTGCACACCATGTCAGGTTTGAACTTGGGGATAATACCTATATCGTTCCTGCTGTCAACTGTTCTCTCAGGTCTCTTGTGAGTGAGACGTGTGCTGACATGCTACAACGTAACCCAGATGCCCCCTTCGCCGTAGCTTACCGCATTGCTGCTGATGGCTCATGTAACTATTCCCTACGTAGTAAGGGAGAGTTCAATGTAGCTAAGTTTGCCGCAGAATATGCTAAGGGCGGTGGTCATGCTGCCGCAGCAGGTATGTCAACACCCGACGTTCCAACCGTAGTGGAGGTATGATGGAATACGCAACCCTAGAAGCCCTCATCTTAGGGGAACTGAACGCAGAACGGGTGTATGAAACTTGCACTGAATGTAATGGGGAAGGCAGGGGTGAGCATAATAGAATATGCTTTATCTGTGGAGGTTTTGGACAATTTTTCATGCACTTCAAAGTAAAGGAACGGGATTAATGGAATACGCAACCTTCGAAGACATCGTACTAGAGTCTCTCAACGCAGTTAGGGTATTACAGATCTGTAAGAGATGTGATGGAAGTAAGAAGATTCTGCAATGGAACAGGGGAGTTATGAGACACATTACTGTACAGTGTGATGTGTGTGAAGGTACGGGACAAACCGTTAAACACTATGAATTCAAGGAGAAAGAATAATGAACACTCGTATCATAGTTAGTATCCACCACCCTACAGACGACCATGATGTTCATGCCTAGACCCATCAGCGTAGGAGCAGACAGCTTAATCGATCAGTACTTCCCAGTGCTAGATCATGGATTCGTTGCCATGGTAGACTACATGGGCAATGATACCTCAATTGAACACGCAGCACGTATTTCGTATGGTAAGGGTACTCGTACTCGAAGCAAAACGGAAGGCCTGCTGCGTTATCTTAAGCGACATGCTCACACGACACCCTCAGAGATGGTCGAGATCAAGCTACACTGCTCTATGCCGATCTTCGTAGCCCGTCAATGGGTAAGGCACCGCACAGCGTCTCTCAATGAGTACAGCGGACGCTACAGTATCTTACCTAACGTGACATTCAAGCCTGATGAGTGGAGATTACAAAGCAAAAAGAACAATCAGGGAAGTGAAGCAACTACCCTAAGTGATCTCGATTCCTCTACAGCAGATAATTTTCATAAGGGCTTAAATCGGCAAATCTTTGAACAATATGACTGGCTTGAAGAGCAAGAGGTGGCCAGGGAACTAAGTCGAATTGATTTACCTCTGTCCAGTTATACCCAGTGGTATTGGAAGATCGATCTGCACAACCTGATGCATTTTCTGACCCTGCGTTGCGACAGTCATGCCCAACCTGAAATCCGAGTGTATGGAGATATCATAGCCGCCATGGTTAAGGACGCCTGGCCCATGATGTACAACGCTTGGAAGGATTATGACCTGGAAGGATGTAGATTGTCCTACATGGAACGTATGGCTATTCGTAACCTAATGAATAAGGGAACCGAATGCACAGAGGATGCTTTGAAAGACGTGGGTTTGAGCAAACGTGAAATTGATGAATTCTATGGTAAATTTGAATCCAATGCACGAACAACACACGAATTAGGACCTGCAATCACTGCTGAAATGGCATTCTATAGGATGTTCCCAGACGCAGAATACGAGGAGGATTCATGAATATTGAGACAAAGGTGCTTCGTATAGGAGGATTAACTAAGGGAGATACTTGGATAGTCATGAGATCTAATTTACAGCCTGACGAAATCGTAACAAGCACCTCAATGATATCTCCTAGGGGACGTATAGCAAGCGGAGAAGTACCAGAGAATGTAGAGACTGTGATCGTTGCGTTACCTAGTGGTGTAGATCCAGACACATGTATGGTACGTGTATCGGGACCTGGAAGAGTACCCATTGAGGTAATATGTAAACTGAGAAGTGTGGATGGTATTTGTTACGTACCTTACCTAATAGACCCAGAGGAGGATAGTTAATGCCAACGTACGAATACCAATACACACGTAAAAATGGACACGTAGTTACATTAGAACGACTTTACGTACCTATGAGTCAGGCCGCAGAACCCATTGAGGTACTTGACACAGAGGACGGAAACCGTTATATTGCAGAGCGTATAATCTCAGCCGGAGGAGACATGAGCCTGGCCTGGACAGACGATGTACGCAACTCAGACTTACCACCCAAACACTACGGACCTGAGGATGTCAAACGAGACCTCGCCCACAGGAAGAGTCGAAAGCGTCGAAAGAAAAAAGCTTCTACTCGTAGATAGCTCATCAGTCGCAGTAACGCTGTTCTATGCCCTAGGTGGAGGTAAGTACCTAGAAGAGGATACGACAGCCACAGCAACAAAGGTTGCAGATTTCCTAAAGGAAGTAGCAGCCACAACTATCGCGAACATCCAAAATCGGGTGTCCTTTGATCGGTTTTCCCACGTCAGAATGGCCTTGGAAAGCCCACCATGGGCACCCGTTTGGCGTTATGCCCTCTATGATGACTACAAGTACGCTGTAACTAGGGTAGATAGGCCAAAGGTCGCCAGGTCACTTCAAAGACCCGTGATTGCAGCCGCTGAGGAGTTAGGATACCCCACGGTGTTCTCACCAGGTTTTGAGGCAGACGATGTCATAGCCACCATGGTAGACAAGCTGGATTTAGACACCCTGGACGTGTACATCTGGTCACAGGACAAGGATCTACATCAGCTACTGACGCATCCCAACGTACGTATGCTAGGTAAGGGCGGACAACAGACCACCATGGCCCAGGTTGAGGAGGAATGGGGCTGGCCGGGTGAAGCTATCCCACTAATCAAGGCACTCAGTGGTGACCCGAGCGATAACATTCTAGGAGTAAAAGGCATAGGGCCTAAGACAGCAGCTAAGATGATTGTGTCCAGGCCCTTTCGTAAACAATCACCCTTTTGGTTGGATCTTGACAACATGTCCGGTAAGAAGAAGGCTGATGTGATACGACTCATACCTAGAATCAGTAAAGATGAACACCTGTGTATTTTACGGCGAGATGCCGAACTATATCCAGGGAGCGAATATATGGAGGCCACAACAGAACACTAACAGGAGGTCGAATGGCCAAGAAAGAGAAGAAAGAGATAGTTACAATGAAGGACTTTACCAAGGTGTATGGAGATGCTTTGGTAGACACAAGCAAGCTGGTACGGGACAGTTCACAACTGCTGCGTACTGGCTCTATTAAACTAGACCTACAGTTGCGTGGAGGACTTCGTGCAGGAACCATGTCGGAACTCTACGGTGCTGAAGGTGGCGGTAAGAGCACCATCGCCCTTATGACCTGTAAACAGGTACTGGATGCCGGGGGATCCGTGCTCTATATCGATTTGGAAAAAGGCCTAGACGGTGGAGTAGACCTCAAAGAAGGACACATTGAAGGATGGATGGAGAAGATTGGAGTCAGCCCCAGGGATCCTAACCTACATGTTGCCAGACCACCAACTGGAGAGCAGGTGTATGAGTTGGTAGAGGCCGCGATCAAGGCAGGACTGTTCGACTTGATCGTGCTGGACTCTATGGCCGCTCTAATCCCTCTCGCTGACCTGACGGGGGACATAGGAGACTCTGCCTTTGGTCGTGTCGCTAAGCTCAATGCTGAGGCTTTCAAACGTATCCTACTTGCCTATGATACCCAGAAAGTGGAGAAGACCCACTTCATGGTCATAAATCAGGCCAGGGACAATATGGGTGGGCATGGGTTGAAGTCCACAGGTGGACGAGCACTGCGTCATTTCGTAAGTACGAAACTTAAATGCACCAGAGTAGGTAAGGTTGCGGAATACGGCATCAACATCATTCGGGTACGCACCGATAAGAGTCGCTTCAGTCCGCCTTGGGAGGAAGTGGAACTCTACATACATCCAGAGTGTGGAATCGATCTGATATTCGAACTTCTGGAGCTAGGACAGGTTCATGGATTCGTAATCAAGAAGGGTACGTGGTACACAGTACTGGATCCAACTACGGAAGAGGAACTTTTCAAAGTACAAGGCAAAGAAAAGGCCAAGGCTAAACTTGCTGCCTTACCAGAAGTATGTGAAATAATGAAAACCCTCCTGTATGAGGAGGGAATGCAGGGCTTAGTAAAAAAGTGAACCAACTTAGGCATACCAGCCTACCTAAAAGGAGTAAGAAAATGTGGGAACCGCTTAGAGACTTGTATACCAAGGAAGATTATGAATTGTGGATAGAAAAACTGCCCCACTACCGTGGACCCGAGGAATTCGAACCTGCACATGAAGGCGATGCCGGAGTCGACCTGTACAGCGCAATTGGTAAAGTGCTTAAGCCCGGAGAAACCTTCTTGATGCCATGTGGAATCAAGATCAAACTACCCAAGGGAACCGAAGGTCAGCTTCGTACCAAAAGCGGTAGAGCCATGAAGCAAGGCCTCATAGTACTAAATAGCCCCGGCACCGTAGACGAAGGATACCGGGGAGAGATGTTTGCCCTACTGCATAACACTAGTGATGTTGTTCAACAAGTGGGAGCGAGTGAGAAGGTAGCTCAGCTAGTCATTACCAAATACGAAAGACCCCCGGTACGCTATCGAAGCGTATCGGAGGCCGTATCGTCTCGTGGAGCAGATGGTTTTGGGTCAACTGGCTTAAAGGCTAACTATGATGCCGTAGAGATCGCGGATAGTCTTCGATCCGTCATCAAGGATTGGGCACAAGACTCAGAAGGGCCAGAGTAAATCCAGTAGTCCGGACCATTGACCGATGTTTCGCTCTAGTCCGAGACCTGAATACACGCCCCCAAAGGTATTGAAACCCACGGGAACCTCCATTATCCAGTTAGTAGTATGGTATTGGAACGTTGCATACGCCGTAGCATAGAACAGACGATCCAACTGAACAGTCTGATTCACCAAAAACCTGCCCCCTACGTTCAATCGTAGGGGGTTTTCGGTTATGGGTGTGGGCCTGAAGAATGGGGCTTCAACCTGAAAATCCATGTTGGCCCAAGATACTGAGGCAAATACACCCTCAGAATTCTCAATGAAGGCAATTACAGGATTAAACTCAGGGATGATGATTTCATACCCAAGTTCCAGTTCCGCAGGTACGGGTGGTGCAGTTGCATGGACCGTCACTTCGATTCCCATATCCGTTGTGTCAGTCAAGAAGGCAGTTCTAACCACGCCTGCATGCGTGGTGTCGAACTGTGTATCTACGCTGGCTACTTGTACGATCACGGTGTCGGGAGCCGTGCGTATTGCGAGGGCAGCTACAAGCTCACCATTCAGGGCATCGGCGGCATCGATGGCCTGGTGTAATGAGTCCTTCTCTATATCATGCATTGCAAAACGAGCTAATGTGATGTCGTTAAGCTGTAGAACGATCCTGGATCGCTCCTTAGCCATTTCGGCAGTCATATGAGCCCTGTACGTACCACGTAGGTCGCCAGCTAGGGCAATCAGTAGGATTCCACCCACCAGTCCCATAACCAGTGTGCGACCGAATCTAATTCCAGCGAATGAACTTAGTCCTCGCTGTAAGATTCCGCCTTCGGGTAGCAACTTCGTAACCTTCTCTAACAGCGTCGTCATTTGTATTCCCCTCTATTGTGGTGTACCAGCCTTCCTGTTCGTTCACTTCTTCAGTGAAGCCGATGTGAGCGAATCTTTCTAGACTGGGGTAATATAACACAAATAGGTCTCCAGGTCCAGTGTCTTCTGCTGGAATGAAGAGATCATTGACCTTTGCCCAGTCCGCATACGACTGAACATACGCCTGTAGCCGGACATCCTCCAATGGTGACGTACGATTATGGTCGGCAGCAGCCTTCTCTGCACACCAGTTGACAAAGGCGGCACACCATGGCGCTGGCTTATCCAGACCGGCAGCGAACAGGAACTCCTTGACTTCTGGACCCCAGTTGGTCCAGGAGCCCTTCTCATAGTCCTCGTGAGCACCTAGCATTGACTTGGCATACATCATCGTAGTCAGATGCATGGGCAGCATGGCCCAAGTGTCCCTACCTTCCATATCCATTGCCATTAGCTATTCCTGCCTCTACGTAGTTCCGTTACTAGATCAGACATCATAGCAGTCTGGTCGGCCATCTGGTCAACCAATTTGTCCAGGCTATCCCACAGACCCTGACGTACGTACCACATCTTGACACCGTCCTTATCCTCTTTGGCATGCCACTCATGTAGATCGTCAATCTGTCTGAGCACCTCAGCCCACTCCTGATCTCGACGTACTGTAAATACATCATGCTTCTCTTGTCTCCTGGTGTCAATTTCCGCTTGCTTACGCTGGTAGAAGAAATACATAACCACTAGAGCCATGGGAGCACCTATTATATCTACAAGTCCTGCAAGGGGTTCTATAAGTGTAGGGTCCATCGAAGTAATCCTCAATAGTTCGAGTTAGTAGTTTCAGTAGGTGCCCTCTACTATTAAGTCTATACGAATCCCTTAGTCAGTGATAATTCCTGCACTTTTCAGCACATCTAATGTGACGCCGGACATTGTCATGTCCAAATCCACCAATTGATCCAAGGACAGGATGGGTAAGTCCAGGGTGATATCCTGGCTATTGAATTCTTCGGCTTCTTTTACCCATTCCGAAAAGTCTGGATGGGATGTCTTTATATTACCATCATCGGTATACGTTGCAATCATTTCGTTCCACTTATCTTGGTATACCGTAACATGCTCTCTTACAACTTCCATGGCTTTGTGTAGTTGTACGGTGGTTTCAATCGGCACTTCGTTCCGGTTCAATTCCACGATTGACTGATATATATCTAGTAATGTACCTGCTTTTACTACTATTTCCTGAGTATCAAATCTCATAATTCTAACCCTCCTTAAAGGTTTCAGTTAACTTACACAAATACTATGTCTTCTTCCTCAATCTCCCCACGGATCGGATCTCCATCATCTTCACAGATGGACATGGCTACATCGATTCGGACGTTATTCCAGTTGCCCACCGCGTCCTTCTGTGCCTGACTCAGAATCCACGGATACAGTATTATTGAACCCGTCAGATTGTCAGTAGCTTTTGTGGCTCGTAAAGTGCTCACCTCATACAATCTTACAGTCATCACGATAGCGGGATTACTACCACTGGAATTATATCGGGCTCTCACACGTACATTGATTTGCTCCGCTCCGCTTGGGGCTGTGGCTGGGGCTTCCATATCGAACCTACAAGTTCTATCTTCCTCGGAGCCACCACAGAACGCCATCGTAATTTCATCCGTCCGGATGAACGTAGAAGATACATCATCATCGATGGACTCAAAAATGTCGGTCGTGTCACCGGTCTCTTGTTCCCAATTTGCCTTAGCGATATCGGCATCGGGTTTGATCGTACCGATGAATCCCTTAGGCCTAGTCTTCTGCCTCATGCTTGGAAGTGGCATTATGTATACTTACCCCAATCTGCTACCACGATTGCGTTTTCCCATACAGCCGTTACCCAAAGGGTCTCGCCACTGATCGGCGGGGTCGGCGCTACACCACCGTTCCAACGCCACGTACCTGGGAATGTAATCGTTCCAGCCCCACTGGTAAAGTTGAAGAATCCTGAATAATGATAGCCGTCTGGGGGAGTTGCTGGCACGACTGTGATTGTGCGTGATCCGGTCCAGGAGTATTCCCACAGGTTGCCCTGACGCCAGTCGATTACATTGGCTGCGGTCGTGTCAGGATCCCAGTACATCCCAGCATTAAGCACGCGAACTTCACCATGGGCAGCAGCCACACCCGTAATACGGAGGTGCTCCTCAGTCGCTCCCGTCACAAATGATATACGCGCTGTCGCTAACTCAACTCGGATTTGCAAACTGTCATTGGTATCTAGATAAATCAGCCTGGCACGTTCATTGGTGGTATTCTGGAATAACACGATCCCAGGATTGCCGGTCGCACTGGTGTGTCGCAGGCGAAGCATCTGGTCGCTAGCATGCTGGAGGTCAAGCTGGGCTGCAAAAGTGTAGCCCCCCGCAAACGTGCCGCCGGTGAGATCGGCGGCCGGCACGCCCGCCGACCGCGCCCAGGTCGTGCCCGTCGACCGCACGAAGCCGCCCACCAGGCCGGAGTCCAGGAGACCCATATCCGTGGTAGCACCGGTAGAGACCAGTAGGAATCCAACGCCGGACTGACTGGCCAAGCCTGTACCACCCCGTGCTACAGCTAATTCGTCCGAGATAATATCGTTAGCGGAGTGTGTGTGGGTCGGAATGTCGACGGCCTGTAGAATCGACCTCACCCAGGTCGTACCGTTAGACCGCAAGTAGCCGCCGGACGCACCGGAGTCTACACTACTAGTAGAACTAGCGCCCGTAGAAACAGCCACGTACCCCGTATCTGGCCAACCTTCCAGGTCACCTATGGCCACGCCTGCTACACGCACCCAGGTGCTGCCGTTGGACCGGACGTAACCACCGGAGGACCCTGGGGCCAAGCCGGTCACAGGGCTGGAGCCCGCACCCACAAGTAGGTTGCCGATTGAGGGATTAGCTACCCCGGTTCCGCCAAACCCGACTGCAACCGTGGTGCCCTGCCAGGTCATACCTGTGACGACGTCCGTTGCCGATACCGCACCACCACCAGGGAAGGTAGTTATGCCAGCGGGAGAGAACGTCCACTGGTGGCGAGTGGCCCAACTAGTCTGTGTGTTCGAGATAATGCGGACGTTACTATCAGCCGTGAGCCAGAGGTTCTCCGTGGTCGTACCGGCAACGATCCCCGCACCCACCAGGTTAGCGACCAATGTGTCTCCTGCGTTTATCAGTATGGACGAGTCAGCACCTATCCCAAGACCTCCTTGGTTTGTGATTTTTCGTAATAAGCTGATGCCAGATCCACCCCAATCCAAGAAGTTGTCGTCAGTCGCGGTGCCTGTGAAGTTGAGGAACGCACTAGACATCGTGAGCGTGTCTGCGAAGGTGAAAGCGCCGGAGAACGTGCCAGCGTCAACATTAGCCGCAGGGATATTTGGAAGGTCCCCGATCAGGATATCACTACGTACCCACGTTGTGCCGCTGGAGCGCACATATCCACCCTCCAGACCTGAATCGAGAAGTCCCATATCCGTGGTAGCGCCAGTGGAAACCAGTAAAAATCCGACTCCAGATTGGCTAGCTAATCCGGTGCCTCCCCTAGCCACCACTAGCTCACCCGAGATGATATCGGCAGCAGCGTGGGTATGTGTCGGAATGTCTGCCACTTGGATTGTAGACCTAACCCAGGCCGAACCATTCGAACGTGCATACCCTCCATCCACACCAGGTGCCAGTAGCGTCATAGCACTAGTTCCGGCACCTACTAATAGATTACCTGTAGTAGGACTGAGTCTACCAGTGCCACCTATGGTAACCGGTAACGTACCCGATTGTATATGTGCTGCTGTAAGAGCAACATCTCCCCAATTACTACCATTATGTGCTAGTACATCCAAATTAACGGCAGCGGTAATCGTTACATCAGTGAGACCATCTAGATCCGTGGCTCCACCGCCTCCACCGCCTCCACCTCCTGCACCTCCTGCACCACCATCCCGAAGTAAAACACGACCATCGTTTGCTAACCACTCCCCTGTGATATTTAATGCGGTCTGACTACCTGAGGAACCTCCACCTGAAGGAACTACTTGCGTACCTATCTCATTCACACTGAAATAGGCCGCAGAGTCACTCGTTCCCCCAACCAGGGGCGGTGTCCAGACTTCAACAGTAGCTGGAGATGTTTGCAGTTCGCCAAAGCTTCCCGAACTACTATCTATTCCGACAGATATGAAATTAGTTGCACCTGCGATAAGGTGTACCACCACTGCATGATACGTCGTACTATTAATTAGAACGGTATTGGCAGGGAATAGTAGTGTAATTATTTCCCCAGAGGTACTTACTGATCCCGCCGGGTAACTTTCTGAAGTAGCAAACACGTTGCTTTCGGGGTTATCACTACCATCATTCTCACGTATTTCATACCAGAACAAATCACCTGGAGTTCCGGTGCGATCCATATGAAAGGACACACTATGTAAGTTACGATTACCTCCGCTGACACTAAATACCTGGGCTACTAAAGCCGTATCGGAATCATCCATATCCAACAGAGCATCACGATTTGAATCTGCATAACTAGTGAAGGGATTGGCAACATTGATTTCAATGTGAGGCTCATCCTGGATGGCCGACACGACTAATGTTGTCGTTGGCCCTTGGTTTCCCGTTGCACCCACATCATCATATGGCTCAACCGTGAGTGTGAAGGTCTCATCATAAATGGTGGTGCCTGCATCATCCTGCGCAAAGAAGGTTTGAGCAGACGCAGCACCATCCTCTAGAATGTGTTTTACATTGGCAGCAGCAGCAACATTGACGGTGTAGCTACGTGATAAATTGTTAGTTCCGCCTCCGTCGATTACAGTTTCCGGACGATCAAAATCGTATACTATACGTACGGACTGCACGCCTCCACCCGTAGCAATATTGATCTCTCTGGTCCAGGATTGTATACCAAAATCAACATCTACAACTGCACCTTGAGCAAGTAGCTTGTCAGTTAACTTCACTTGAATATCCGACGTACCTACCCATACGCTGCGAGTGGGAGACAATTCCCCTTCAGCCGTAGCCGTTAGGAAATCATGCGCACTGACCTTATATGTATACAACGTAACTGATTCAATATTAGGGTCTTGCCATTCAATAGAGGACGCATTGTTGTAGGGCACCTTGACTTGAGCACTATAACCACCAGGATAATAGAAGGTCTCTGCGGTCCAGTTAGCCACGGGAGTATCTGCATCCGGATCCACATACACAATGATATCAGTGACGTTATACCGTACTTCAATAGGCATGTCTGGTGTACCACCTGTGGCCCAGGCACCATTCAGGATGGCATGGGCACCTGCCAGTCCGCCACCAACATCCGTACCCACGGTGATGTAATCTCCCGCCGTACCAGCGGAGTATTCAATTGCTGCCCAGTATGCCGTAGAAGCCAGCATCGCAAACTGTTGTGCTGTTTTGAAATTAAAGTTGATAGTTGCTGCTGCACCTAGGGTATCGACCTCTATTAAATCCGACGTAGCCAATAATGTAGCAGGAAGACTGGCTGCATCGCTGTACAACCGCATGACAGCCGTACCAGTAGGAGAGCCTACGGCTGCTAATTCACATGCGAATGATGAGAGAGTTCTGCCCGTCCCACCAACGGTGAAGGATTGTGCACCACCATTATTCGTATCATTCAGGAGCAATGTCCCATCTACACCACCGAATGCAAGAGCGATTTCATTGGTTTCACTTACAGTGACTACCTTGACCTCTCCTGCTGGGAAAGTCTCAGTGAATAATTCCGTACCCTTAGGGATCGTACGAGTAAAATCTGCACTATCGAAACTGATGGTGTAGGTGTTATCTGTGTTGTCTACAGTAGCATCCGGACTAGCCAATAACGTACCTGCCGATCTATATACAGTCCAGGCTGCGGCAAAGGGGTCGTTAAACCAAGACAAGCTATTCTTGATGTTACCTACTGTGGCCGTAGCATAATCCGACGTAGGATCAATTGTCCAGGTTGGTGTACCCGGTAAGGGAAGGAAGCCTAGTAACTGTACCGTGGTCGGAGTAGTAATACTGATAGGTCCTATACCACCGTGACATACCACGTATACCTCTCGACGTCCGCTCTGTAGAGTTAGAGGAACTGTATACGTATCTCTAGTTCCCCCAAGCCTGACTCTATCTACATAAACCTGAATTTGATATCCAACCGCATCAATACCCAGTGTTACAGGCAGACTACCTACCGCATCCACAGAAGTAATGAATACATGAGCCTTAGCCCGCTGATCCACAGCAGGACTGTAACTCAATACACTGTCGCTGACACCAATAGTCGTAAACCCAGGTTGCTCAAATGCAATCTTATCTGCTAGTTGAGGAAGAGTAGGCTCTGTCGGATAGTCCGTTACATTGACCAAATACCAGGAATCATTCACACCCGTGGGTAGACCACTTAATGTACTTGTAGCAATGATTCCGTGTAGATTAGCTACAGTGCTCCCCACCACGTTATCGATATCTGCGATAACGCCTTTTAACTCTTCGAAAATAAGATTGGTAGTTCTAGGAGCAGACATTAGGTTCTCAAGTTGTTAGGTAAGACTAGATTCATCTCAAGCTCTCTGGACACAGCTAGTTGCGGCCCTACGGCAAGACGTAGATGACCATATTCACCAAGTGCATGGTCAAAGATGTTTGAAGGTGCCCAGCGTGTGGTGGGATTCGTATGCCAATAATCCTCATACGTGGCTGTACCAGACTCATTGGAGCCGACACCATTTGGGGATGCATCTGTGTCGTAGAATTTGTATCCACCTGCGGAGTATGGGAAAGTGGTTGTACCCTGAGTTGCAAAAAAACGTCCGGATGCTTCAAAAATGGATTGCATGTTCTGGTTATTAGCCTCACCCCATCTAAGTACAGGTGCAGCAACCCAGTCTAAGGTATTAGTGCTTGCATCATCTATGGCCACATCATCCTTCCATCCTACCCACGCACCTGGATCATAGTACGTACTCGCAATAGCAGCAGTAGCAGAGACACTATACCATTTGATGTAGGTATCAGATGCCCGCGTATATTCATCTCGGTACAAGCCATATTGTTGTGTGCCTATTCCATTAACAGGGAAATGCCGGTCGCTATACCACACATATTCATGTCTAAAGCGCATGTAGTACCAGTCCCAAATAGCACGAGTCCAATGCTGTTGCTCTAATTGAGACCCACGACTCTGTGCTGGGCCCACTACGAAATCTGAATACCTACCTAGATTTAGGAAATACAGTCCACTGGCCTGCACTGCTTGTGTAGGTGCATACCTTTCTCTACTGAAAGCCCAGTTGGCTCTAGTGTTATCACGGTCTTCGTACGGACCCCTGGACCACACACCTCTGAAGTGCTCATACCTAGCCAGTTCATCTTGTCTGGCATAGTCAAAGGCTCTGTTGAGGTTTGTACGCTCGTCATCCTTGGCCCAGCCTGCAACTGTCTGGCCCAATCGTGCACCATGCTTAGTCCTAGTACCAGCACCTTCAGCCCAAGCATGTTCAAAAGCATAACCTGACCAAAGCTCATCCGCCTTGATATCTCTAAACGGATGTAGTTGATGGGATGCAGATGTCTGTAGTATGTGTAACGGAGTTAGATTATCACTGGCATTAGCAGCCCATCCATCCGCTCCAAAAGGAAGATCGTCGTCATCGTCTTCAACAAACAAATGTGTGTACGGCGCATGCCAATTGACCATGGCCGATGTCCAATACGGATGGAAATCTCTCTTAGGAGAAGGATCTAGCCACAACGTAGATTGTCCTCCTCTCTGAAAATCCCAAGTTCCGAAACCTAAGGGCAGGTGCCGTCTGGTCGTTCCTGACGCGACAAAGAATGTAATACCTTCATCGTTATCTACATTTTCTGTACGCAAGACTTCATTCACCGGACTAGAATTCTGATTGTACTGAGTCAGCCAACGATCTTCTTCGTTTGCAGTTCCTGTGTGTGTCAAACTGGTGACAACCTCTGGATCCAAATCCGAAATGGGAAACTGTAGCCAGTCCTGTTCATTACTATCCGTAATACCCCCAGTACCAGGATGTGCCGTAGCCCTGGGACTAAGTGGTGTACGTGTCGGAGTAGCAGACAACCAATCATCATCCCGCCACTCTCGTGCAAAGATAGACCTACGTAGGTATTTCTCAGCACTATGAGTTTCATAGTCTGTACGGAATTGTACAGGAGAGGTAGTACGCCATGTTGGTGTAGAGATCATAGACCTATCTACGAATTGTCTGTTAAGACACCATTGTCTACGTCCGGACCTATCCAAAGTGTAAGCTGACATGTAGAACACATAGTTCATGAAGGCCAGGTTAATGAAGGACTCCGGACCAATGACTGCACCACCGGTTTGCTGAGCATTATACCCAGGCAAAGCCTCAAGCTGCTCGTAGTCACAATACCTGATAGACTCCTCGATTCCATTACCGAAGTCTAGTTTGAAAAACTCCGGTTGGAAGATCCACTCAAGTGATGCAAGCTCCAGTCCTCGACGGAAGGCATTGTCCTTGAACTCAATCGTCTTCTCATTGTTGTGAAACATGTGGCTACGAAGTTCTTTAGCAAACACAAAGGCATTCTCACCCTCAATACCAGTCCAGGGTGCGTTTAGGAATCTCCAGTACTGCACCATATTAGTGGTCTGTAGATGGACCATGCGAGTCAGTTGTACAGATGTTAGATCAGGGTCTGCCGTACCGCTACCGTCCTCATATAGGAATCCACGACGGGCTCTGGGAGTGAAGCTGAACTTGACCGGCTTACCATCACGAATGAATGCTGGATCACCAGCGGCGTCATCAAGCACACCCCAGTCAACCAGATTAGTACCCGGCACCCACTCACCTACGGCTTGTGTGTAATCCTCATCCCATTCTTCAGCACTGATCTCCACCTGAGACGGCTCACCAAGATGGGTCCAAACGTACATTTGTGTGATACCACCATGGTTACCAGACACCAAGAATCCCGCACCTGCGGCATCTGTATCCGTTCGTACGACTCTGGGCGTACCGATGGCAATACCAGCCTTTGCATCAATGATCATTAGGTCATCATTCAAAATCTCAATCTTGAGGTAGAATTGTCCGTAGTGCCCAAGTGTGAAGTATGGGTATCCATCTTCTCGTATGTCTCCCGGATCCACAGATGGGTAGTTATTGGTAGTGTCATCTCCTACCTGTGTCATCAGAGGTGTGGTCTGGTCATTCCAGGCATAGAAGCCCTCACCCACAGCAAGCGGTTCTTCACCAAATACTCCAGCCAAACGAACGGCAAAGTCCCTGGACTGTTTCCTGTTCCACGCACCTATGTTGTCAACACCATCCCAGAGGAATTCTAACTGCTTCTTAGGATCGTAGTATCGCCAATGGTCCTCTGGGTCCAGTGGAGCACCCTGAGGGTTTGTAAGCCATGCTACGGGCGTCTCTTGCCCATTAGACTTACGAGCATCCCATACGGATACCCGATACCGTCCCTCAACGACAGCATCGAACTTAATACTGACTAGATATCCGATCTCACTACTATATGGATCATAGAATGGGTTGTCCCCCGTACGTGTAGTGAAGGACTTATACTTCACATCCCAACTCAGGGCACCACCGGCACCAGTCTCTGGCATATCGTAATACCCTTGACTATACAGATCAGCAGTAGCATCACCGTCACCCTCGTGAATATCCCACTGCATAGTAGGAAAGTTACTACCATCCCAAGATAGAATGTGCCAAAATCTACGGTACGGATGATTAACCAGGGCTCGATTGTTAGTTGTAATAGGATCCCCCGTAGATGGACCAAATAGCCAGAAGGTCTCTGGCATCAACGTCGTAGTCAGGGCCATGCGTTCATTAACATCAGCAGTCATCGTAACGGTGTTATCCGTACCCTCAATCATTACAGGGTTGTCGATGTCGGCTCGATCCACAGCTACACCAACCAGATTAGTGTAGTCTATGTTGATATCAATGGCCGCTTCACCACCAAACAGAGTGTCTACGTCTGGTGTGAGTTTAGGCTGATATGATGGAATGTCCGGATAGCTACTGGTCACAATGTCTACCGTAGCCTCAGATCCTTTCCATGTCTCTTGGAAGGACTTGACCCATACGGTTTGGTTCACAGTACTCTGTGCTGCTTCGAACACAGTCATGGCATCACCAAGCTCAAGCTGCGGTATGGCCAAGGTCTCAACGGGAATGTTGTACTCAGGATCTCGGTATCGGAACAGGGTAGTCAGTGCCAACCAACGAGCAAAATCAGAGTCTGCAACCTTGTCATCAAAGATGATGGCTGGCCGCTTACCCCCTACAAAATTAGTAGCGGTGGGATCATAGATGGAACCCGGATCCGATGCTACCTCCACATTGAATTCGAAACTAAGATTTTCGGGGTTGGTCTCCACCGATGCTAGTTTTGCGGAATCAGTGATCACAGCTTTACGGGATCCGACCACAATGACATGGTTACGTAGATCCTCATGCGTACTATCAGCACTCAGGGACAATACATTCGTATCCGTGGCAAACTGCACAGGGAACATATTACTAGTGGGAGACTGATACGTGATGCCGATGGCATTGAGACGGAACTCTGCCGTACCTGTATCGGCTGGATCCAGACCACCATTATCCAGGGTAACACGGTATCTGTCGAACGGCTGGTTGAAAATCTCAAACACACATGCGTTAGTTCCATCTGCTCTCAGTGGTCCTTGGTAAAAGAACGCCTCACCCCCGTCGAAGTACGTAGAGAACCCAACATCCGGCGTAGCTGCATCGTAAGATGATCCGTTCCATACTTCCCAAGATACATCCACAACTCCACCATTGAAAGTGGAAACCGGATTCAATCCAATACCAGCGTATAGTTCTAGTCTAGAGAAGTACCCTTCAATTACTACTGTAAAAGTGTCAGTGGTATCTTGTAACATGAAGCTGGTGTTTATGGCCTCAACCTCTGTCAGGGCACTACCCCATGTGCCCGTAGTTCCCGTACCTACAAATAGTTGAGGAGAGGAATCCGCACTATCATCATCGATCTGTTCAATGGTCCACAACTCATCGGCATTATTACCTGCACGTAAGTAGGCACGACCCAAAGGATCGAACACAAAGTTGTATCCATACTGATCTGCAAACCCAGTTGCCTGGTCATAGAGTCTACGGGTTAGTTCCGGAGTGTATAGATAGGGAGAATCGTCCGGAAGAAAATCCTTCTTCAAGACCCCATAGTTGCCGTAGGCAGAGTTCTTTTCCATCTGCATGGGACGAGTGGTATCCCCTAAATGCCTGGCAGCAAACAACTCACGTAGAAATCTCTGTACTTGTCCCGTGGCACTAAATGCATCTCTACGTGCAAAATTCACATCATCATCTATCGGTGATCTACCTAAATATTTCGTATCAATCCCGGCACGTATGCAATACTCAGCAATGGCATACTCCAGTGGCCAGTGGTCAAAGGCGGGGATGCCAAACATAGGCTCGTGCCCACCCTCTCGGTACACATAGGCATTAGCGTGGTAACTCAGGAAATCAGGGTAGTTTTCATCATGAGCATGCATTAACTTGCCTGCGAAATCCTCACATGTAATCTCCGCAGTCTTAAAGTCTTTACTGATCTGAATCTTGGAAATGTGCCCTGTGAATCGAGTATAGGTTTCGGCTGCGGCAATAAGACCACCAGAATCCTTCAAATCTGATGGCAAAGCGTACCCGGCAACGATTTCGATACGACGATCCTGTTTGATAGTGGAGGCCGTATCATTGTCCAGGAGAGTCTTGGTGCTTTCATCCCAACTGAATCCATTAGGCTGATCTGAAGTAGTCAGTGGTACGGTAATGGTAGCCTGGTTAACAGAGTCTCGGTTATAGTCCAGGGTAATCTCATCTACATACGGAATCAGTGTAGAAGCTAAGTCTCCACCACCCGACTCAGTACCAAGGAACGATGTACCCACAACTGGCGCAGTACGTATAGCCTCACGAATCGTATCCTCATTGAAACTGGCACCGGTCACATTACCTGTGATGATCTTACAGAACACACCACCCCAATCCTCTCTATTATGCCAGTAGTAGATTTCAACATCATCCCCTACGGCGAATGTAAGGTTGACCATGGCGTATCCACATTGGTTCTCAAACTCAGTCTGACGAGTAGCGGCAGTGCTTGATGCAGTACGGTATTCGAAGTCGGGAGACGGAATAGGCTCAAACACCTTAGCAGCAAGGACTTGAACCCCTGCTCGGTATACTTGCACACGTCCCTGTCCACCAAACACCAGTGTTGCACTACCTGCGATCTTGGCATCACCACGGAACTTCAAGACCGTACTCTTAGCCTCAGTAATTCCGGGTAGAGCACCAGAACCCCAGTAATGGTAGATGTTTGGAGCCACACCATTATCATAGGCACCTGCAGTGTACCCAAGTACAGAGGTCATTACAGCCTGGTCATCCAAGGCGGTTTCCATGTTGGCACGAGTCACAGCCTGCGGAGTTGCACCCACTGTGGTTTCAAATGCAGTTCCGTCCAGTAGGGTGAATAGTGATAATTCCAAACCTACGGATTCAGTCGTATACACGGTGTCCCAATAGTTCACCGTGTAGTAAGGTCTGTGGTCATCCACAAACGCATTGGAATCGGACTGAAAACCTAGTGGCATTTAGAAATTATTCCGTTCAGAGTGTCTACGTTTATGTGCATCGGACATCTTTTTACGAGTCTCAGCACTATGTTTGGTACCTGTTCTAGCAGCAGCTATCCTAGTTCTAGTGGTTTCAGAACGTTTTTGACCTCGCATCTTACTTAAGGTATACTCAGAATGGTGTTTACCCCACATAGGATTATTGGTCCCGTATTTAGCCTTGCTTATTTTAGCTTTATGTTCCGGAGTTAAAGGTTTGCCGTAGCCATAGTGCTTACTACCAGATAATGCTTCCGATATCTTATGCTTTGTTTCTTCGGCTAACACCTTACCCATGTTAATTTCAGACAATTTAGTTTTGGTAGCCTCGGTATGTTGGTAGCCTACAGTCCCTTCTCCACCCGCCGTAAGGTTGAGTAGTTCGTATTCCGGCTGTTCTCTGTGTTTAGAAATTTCCATGATTTCCAATATGGTTAGTTTAGGCTCAGAAATATCTTCATGTAAAATCTGCATACCGGGTAGTAATCCCATATCCTGTAATTTACGAATCCAACGATTAACTGCCGCATCTCTCACTTTAGACTGGGCTATATGGTTACTGTATCTTTTATTGGGAGATTGTACTGTCTTACCTACGTATCTAATCACATGGCCGTACCGTGGATCTGTCAATCCGTAAACACTTCCGGTTCTATTAAACATTCTAAAAGTTTTCCCAAGCTGGATCCGCGATAACGAATTCAACAGTCGAGTCATCGTACGTAGCGACTCCACCTCCGGAACGAGTTTTCCTATGCACCTGTAGTAATTTTACTCGCACCCACTCTATGTTGGTGAACCCACTTAGATCTGGAGCTAGGTCGTCGGTGGTTTCTCCGAACCCACCCTCATCCGTCACATTCTCCCAGATTTGTATGCTGGCTTCCTTAACCAAGGAATCCACATACACAGTAAAGGGAGCAATGGGTTCTGGATCACTCAGGGCTCTGGCTCTAGCTTCCATGGCCTTCAGATTAGACCACTGGGTTTCATAACCACCAGGTATGTCCGATCTGTAATTCTTCCAGGTCCATTGTCGTACACGACTATCCGTAAGCGGTCTCTGGATTACTACGGCATGATCCTGGGTAACACGAGAAGCGTACTCTCTCGTATCTGGATACTCAACCTCAGTGGGGTTCGGACTGAGCGTCTGTACAGCAGACCAGATAGCAGACGCGGTATCAGTTCTGTATCTCAGTAGAAATGGCATTTAAAATCTCCTCGTTGCTCTGGATGTCTTACGTCTGGATGCGGCAATACCCTGCACCACAGCCTGTTCAATACTCAGGGTAACCTCTGACGATGTTACATCACCGTTGATCTGCATACCACTGAAGTCAAAGTTGAAGCTCTCTATGAGTCCTCCTGCATTACCAGGGTTGAATGACGGCACAGTAAATCCAGTGGGTAGGTTAATAAGCCTGTTAGCCGGATTGAGTAGCGCATCAGTCTGACTCTCAATCGTAGCGATGGTCTCAACTTGTGCACGTTCAATGGCCTGAAGAGCCTGAATCTGAGCAGTCTCCTGATCTTCCACATCACCACCCAGGAATCCACCAAGGAATCCACCGATGGCACTACCTATGGCAGCACCTAACGGACCACCGCCTGCGGCAAATCCAATAGCACCTCCGAGTCCAGATAAAACACCCACCTGTGAAGTATCTTTATTGTTTGCGCGGGCAGACAATCCACCAGCCGCACTACCTACAATTCCACCGCCGGCAACCAATAGTAGATCACCTACATTTGGACCAGGTTCAACACCAGGAACCGGTACACCAGCATCTCCAGTAGCCTGCCTAAACTGCTTTAATCCCTGGGCCGTAGTAATCTTACCGGCTGCAATTGCTCCCCCAATACGATGTGCTTGTATCATTAACTGTGCCGCAATTGCGCCACCAGAAAGATGCGCATTACGTAACCGTTCCTCAGGTGAACCAAAGGCCTTTTTAAGTAGATCGTTTTCTTCAATAGCCTGGGCCAGGGACGCAGTAAGATTTTCTGCTATCCTACCACTAAAGGTATCAGCCAGGGGCTTAAGTAGTGCAGACACTGCATTACGTGCACCCGCCGCACCTTCACCCTTCTTGAAGATATCAGCGATGATACTAGAGTCGGATAGAATGGAACGAACACCAGCCACGGAAGCATTGATGTTACTACGTACCTGTTGGTCAAAGGCTACCTGAGATTCTACCTGGAATCTGGCAAGTAAGCTAAGCTGTTCTTTAAAGAATTCTACACCCTTACGTTGAAGTTCAAGTTCATCCTCAGCACTGGTCTTGCCGTTTTGAGCTAGTTCTGCGGCAAGTAGTTGCTGTTCTATTTCGAAAAGCTCAGTCTGAATAGCAAGCTGTGCCTCTAGTTGTTCTCCTTTCTCGAAAATTAAGGCTAGAGATAGAGTAGATGCTTCAAGTTCAGCCTGTTGTAAGCCAACACTTTGCGCTAATGCTATAGTTGCTCGTTCCCTACCCAGTAGTACCTTCCTAGTAACTACTAGTAGCTGAGTAATGGCTTCCTCTGTAGCCTTAACGGCATTTGCGTCAAACGCTGTTGTACCGAACTTTTTTTGTAAAGCCAGGAGAGGTGCAAGAACTCGTTGTACTTCAGGTTGATCAGGGAAGAATTCTGCCAAGCCGGCACCTTGAGTAAAGAATCGGTCGATTTGGAATCGGAATGCCTTTAATTTTCCTTCTAATCGCTCAGATTCCGCACCCAATCCCGCCACCAATAGTTCATTACCACTTTCATCCAATGCTACAAGAGTTGCAACTATATCTTGGAGGGTATCATCTGTGCCAACAAGTTCAATCGTATTTAATCTGGCAAGATCCTTTAGAATTTGAGCTTCAAGATCAGATTCTAATGCAAAGAATGAAGTAAGTGTAGATTTCGCTGCATCAAATTCACGCTGTGGCCGATCAAAATCTTCTCTGGTAATTCCGGCTACACGCTCCTCAATATCAATAGTACGCAAATCCTGTGCGGCCTTGATAAAGAAGTCCACAAGTTGATCTTTGAATCCACCTAATGCTTTATTAGCATCTTGTAACCTTACGGCAAAATTAGCTACCGCTGCCTCTTCAAACAGCTTAGAGAATTGCTGAAGGTTACGAGCATCTGGAAAGAGATCAATTGCCCGCTGCTGAAGGCGTTCTACTACACGAGCAATAGAGGCCTCTAACCGAGTGCTAGTACTTGCCTGTAGCCCTTCACGTCCAGCAGATGAGGGATCCAGATTTAGATCCAGGGCCAACTGCGGATTATCTGCAAATATAAGTCTCTCTACCGCAGAATCCAATCTAGATTCAAACTTGAATTTATTGTCAATATCCTCCAACGAGACATTAAGCTTCTGTAGCGCAGAACCAAACGTATCTGCAGCAGTTACATTCTCTTTTAGAACCTCAAGTAGGTTAGCACGCAATCTAGTTCCTACTGGTCCTACAAATAACTCTGTCCCTAACTCCCCAAAGGAAGCTGCAAAAGCAGCCAGGATACCATCCAAATCAATAACATCTCCGAATACAGGTATCGGACGATCAATATCCCCTGGTGCTACACCGGCAGATGTTTCACCAATCTTCTGCTTAGTCGCTACAGACTGATCAAACAGCGGCTGTGTAGGGAAACCTATTCTTCTACGTAAACCCTGGAGAAATCCCTCATTGTCAGAGATATTCAATACTGAAACATCCAAAACGTTCTCCAATACAGCAACCTTCAGAGTCTTGGCACTTTCTTCAATATCAGATAGTAGCTTTTCAATCGGAGCATTGGCAGCAAGTGCGGCCAAAGCAATCAGTTGCGTTGCAGCAGCCACCCGTTCAGCCGCCGTTTCCATCTCGGAAAATGTGGCTACACCCTCCCCACCCAGGACACTGATGTCCTTTAAGAACGAGGCCAATAGATTTTCCCTTAGATCTGGAAACTCGTCTCTTAGCTGGTTAGGGGTTTTGCCCGCAAGTTGTTCTCGTAGATCTCCAGCCCGTCCGAATCCTCTGAAACCTCCCGCACCTGCAATAACAGTATTGGAGGCTAGTCCTGTGGCAGCAGTCTTGATGATCTGATCCACAGCCTTGGTAGTGGTTTCAAATCCTCCCTGTTCAGAAAGTCTTTGCAGTTCCTTAAACTGTGAAGATTCAAAGAATCCTAACTCCCCTAGAGTTTTAGGAGTTACCAGGAACTTATTATCCCTATCGTCCATGGACTTTAATATTAGCCCGGAAACAGCCAGGGTAGCTGCAATAACACCAAGGATTACCACAACTGGATTGGTAAAAGCACTACGAATAATGCCACCTAATCCTACCAAAGCTCCAGTGGCTCCTGTCCTTAGTTTAAGATTCCTACCTGGAGCTAAACGTTCTAATCGATCCTGAGCAATGATCTGTCTTACAAAGCGACCTTTAACTTTCTCCCCACTAGATTGTGTAATAGTACGTGCTATGGCATCGGTGCTAAGAACATTGAAACCAGTCTTAATCGTCGTTGCTCCCGCAGATCCAGCTAGTAGTAATCCTATCACGGATAAGAACCCACCACCACCTTCTTCGGTAGACAGATCCAGTAACCTTCGTACCTGACCTATCAGTCCCTGTAGTCCTCTGGAAAGTCCACTGCCTTGATTGATACTATCCGTGAACACCGCAAAGCTTGACGTCAACTGCTCCACACTGGACTTCAGTGTGTTTAGCTGAATAGTCGTACGTTCCTGAATATCTCCGAAGCCAGACGCAGCTTCCGCAGCAGCCTCCAGAGCCCTATCATACGAACTTAGGAAGGCAATGGCGGTGTTAACCCTACGGCCACCAGACAGTAGCACAGCGAACTGCTGCCTCTGAGCCTGATCTAGTTCATTGAACTTACCCACTAGTTCCTTCAGGATATCACCCAAAGGTAATAGCTTCGTACCTTCAGCGTTAGCGGCAATGTTGATTCCGAAACTCTGTTGTAGTTTGTTCAATACCTCGGGACGTGCAAGACGGGCCAAGATGAACTTAAGGGAGTTACCAGCTTGGTTACCACTGATACGTAGCTGCTCAACCATGACTGTAGATAGTCCGATGGTCAGGTCGATAGCGTCATTCAGTCCGATCATGTCTCCGGCAAACTGGTTCACAACAGGTGCAGCCAGCTTAATAGCATCGGCAATGTTGACAGCCGTGATAGCAAATCTACTCTCTACCGCTGCAATCTTATCTAGTACTCTGGCCGTAGCATCCAACTTTTCAATATCATCAGCCACGGCACGAACAGCAATCTGTAGTTCTTGCATCTGAGTAATAGTAATACCCAGACCTCTGGCACCAAGCATAGTGATATTCAACTCTTTCATCACTTGCTGTGCATCAAGTCCGGTCTGTGCAAAGATCTTTGCTGCTCTGGCAGCTTCGATTACATCAGTACCATACTGTCGCGCTGTATTTGAAATACCACCACGTAGGAATTCAGCATCCGCCGGACTTCTACGGGGCAGGATACCCTGAACGCCTGCAATCTCTTGCTGTAATCCAGCAGAGGCAGAGAAGGCTTCACGGAACTTCTGACCAGCGGTTAGTCCGATGGCGAATCCACCAATGGTATAGGATAGACCACGAATGGCACGATAGTATCCAGCTAGACGACGGGCTCGTTCATTACGAATCTGTTCAACCGCATTAAGGGTTCGTATCCTCTTTTCCTGTGCAGACAGACTTCCTTCCACGCTCTTCAAAATACCAAGACCTGTCTTGTTTTCCTTGGAAAACTTCTGTGCACTTAATCCAGCTTCGTCCATGGCCTTTGCTATTAACTCCGCATGAGGCGCACCTTGCTCTAGACCTCTGATGAAATCTAGAAAGTTGAAATTGGCAAGCTGTTCGGATTGTGCTCGGTCTGTACCTAGTAGCTCCTTGGATTGTGCACTAGCACGTTTCTTGGCGTTTACAAACGCTTCGCCAAGCGTACTCTGGAAGAATTGTGTCATACGACGACGAGCCGCAGGAGCACTTATTATGCCAGTTACTACATCACCTGAGGCGTTTTTTAGTAATTCACGGACGCCTGTTGCTGTGTTTAGACGAGTTTTAGGTGTATCAATGGGTTTGGCATCCACTAATAGATCCCGTACTAGTCTCTCACTCTGAGCATTAATTTGCCTGGCCAGTGCATCGATTCTCTTAACCACTCCTGCTCGCTCATTTGGATCCGAAGCATCATCCCGTTCAAGTTCCAGTAGATCAAGCTTACGCATCGTCTTGTCCAGGTTTTTTAGATCCTGAGATAATTCTCCCATAGTCCTAGTAATAGGATTGTTAGCAAAACTGGGTCGTCCTGCACGAGACAGAATTAGTCCTAAGGATTCCACCTTCGCAGCAAGATTGGCAGCAATT
>SDBT01000371.1_pt1 | contig 69182 bp, 86 predicted proteins | sample 2277101 | NCBI WGS metagenome assembly SDBT01 (sample SAMN10404973, study PRJNA504765) | marine sediment metagenome | isolation source: marine sediment core GS10_PC15, 103 cmbsf | place: Arctic Ocean: Southern Knipovich Ridge | collected 2010
TCTCTATCCCGTTTTCTATCCGAAAATCTTCAACGAATATCTTTCGTCCAACAGCATCTTTTAATTCGGGATTAAATAAATGGCCCCATTTCGCGGCGCGGTATTTATTATTAGACTTGTCAACGTCTATACAATAAGAACCAGGGACATTGGGTTCATAAGTGCTACCTGGAATAAAGTTCTCTTGACGAGTAAACGTCATTCCGCTTGAATGAAGAATTTCAAATTGAAGTTTTAAAGATAAAGGTTCAGAAGCAAAAACCCGCTCATGTTCAAGACGTTTGCCGTCTACGGGATAATATATATCTCTTATACTGCCTCGTTCGATAACTATCCTGCCATTATCGAATGATTTAACGTCAGTTTTAGGTATATCGAAGTCACGAATACTTAAAGAGTATTCACCGTTCCATTTAGAGGCTTCAATAACAGATTCAAACTTACTCAGATCATCCCCACCAATCGTAACGGCGGCGTCAGCCTGACCAATTCGGGAATTTTTAGAGTCAAGTTCTTTCGAACCTTCGTCTCCCAAACGAATAGCGAACTGAGTCCTATCCGGTATGTGAATTAGGTCAGGCATATAGACTTTACGACTTACTTACAGTCTCTTATCCCGCTGACGGAGTCGCCCCCACGTATGTCCGAATACGCCCCTGAATGCCCGTAACCAACGCAAGCATTTTAGACTCATCCAGGTCAAGACCGATAAAACTAATCTGAAACGGATACGGGATTACGGCAAGCAAATCCACCGTAATTCCGTCAATCATCGCCCTTCCTTCCTCCGTGGTTCCATACTTCCTTTCCATTGCGATCATTCCGTCGAAAGCCGTGAAAATTGCTGCTATATCCATAACTCTTCTCCCTGCAGGGTGCCTATAAAACACCCGCCGTTAATTGGTTTTGGTTTTGGTTCTGGCTCGGGTTTAGGTATCTCCCGCTTTAAGCTTGTTCTTTAAGGTTCTTCAACCATTGCTTTCCGAGAGGATTGGGGTCGGTCAAGACGGCAAACGGAAAAACCGGGGCTGTAATAAGCCTCATTTGAACAATGTCAGGTTTAGCGTCGTCGCGGACCTGCACATATTTTGTAATGGTTGCATGTTCCAACGCCTCGAGATACTTACGTTTTACCCACTGAGGTTTACCGCGGAAAAAGCCTTGGTTTTTACCGTTTACGTTTGGAAGCGGGATAGTGACGGCGTTTTCGTTTCCGTCTTCGTGAATAACGATTTCAACCAACTCTTGCATGAAGGCCTCGAGTTCGATGGCATCCTTGGAGTTCAGTAGGTCGGTGTCGGTCATTCTCTCTACTCCCTCGGGGTGGCCGATTTCGCCCATTCCCGTGAGATCCGCGCTTTTCGCAATCGTCTCCTCATTGACCTCTCTGTGGTCGGTCGAATGGTCAGACGCCTTGCCTATTCGAACCTCAAAGGCGGCTATTTTCTCGTCAAGAGCGGCCACGCTGGTCTCGACTAAACGGGCGGTCTCGTTAAGTTTTTCGGTCTGAGCGGTGATTTCTTTGGATCTTTTGTCCAAAGCCCTTTTCTTGGCCGCGTTTATCTGGGCCTGGGTGCGTCGTTTCTTTGGTGTATTTTTTTCTGTCGTATTATTTGGTGCGTCTGGTGCCATGAGATATTTCTCCCTGGGTCTGAATACAGGGAGAGCGCTAAAGCTCTCCCTGGTTAAAGTAAAATATTTGGCTTACGACTCTATCGGACCCTCGGGAACGGCAAACAGGTCGATATAAGTCACGGTAACGGTCCCACCGGTAAGCGCCGTGGTGCCCGGTACAAACTCGCTCGCGCCGGCGGCCACTTTAATGGCGCCAATGGCAACGTAATCCTCGTCAGCGACCGGCCAGGTAAGAGTAACCCTACCGGCAGTCAGGGCCGCGCTGAGAACTTCCTTGCCCTGTACGACGGAAATGGTGCCGGTTTTGTTAATCTGTACCAGGTAGACGTTGGTGTGCAACGCCGTCTGATCGTCACCGCTTAAGGTAACCAGATCGTCAGCGTCGGCCACATGGTAGGCTATACCATTAATGACAAAGTCAACACCGGCCCCGTTTGGAGCGGCTATTTGAGCTTTGGCAGTTGTACCACCAATCACAAGGCCTGCTTTATCGAGGCATACATTACCGCCTCTTGGAGTTCCTATATTATCTCCCACAATAAAATCTCCTTCTTATTCTTCGGTTTGATCACCGTCGACGGTTGGAGGGACTAAAGCCGCGGGGGTTTTAACCGTTTCCGGCCCAGTCTCTTCGACTTCATCCTCGACTTCATCCTCGACTTCATCCTCGACGACGAACTTTCCATAAAGGGTTTCCATGTTCGGCTCAAGCTCTTCCTTCTCATTCAACTCGGAGAGTCTTTTGTGAATGATGCCGGTAACATGCTTTCCGATCTGTACGTCCTTATCCGGAATTTCCTGCCACCTGGACCCTTTTGCCCCGTCTGGCATATCGACTTCTTCGATTTTCAGATCCGCGAGTTCCTCATCGGAAAAAGACAGCGCCTCACGGGTCTTACGAATGAGCCTAAGGTTGGTGAAATTCCCGGTCTCGGGGAACAATTTCGGAAGGGTAAATCTCTCTAAGGTACTTAAAAACATAATATTTTTCTCCCTGATTTTAAAGCGTTAAAAGGTTGTCCTGGTTTTATTTTATTCGCGGGCAGGCCGGCCAGGGTCCGGCTTTTCGGGAAAACCCCTATCCCGCGAAAGCAAAGTTTAAGCGGTGTATAACTGAAGGTACTTAAGCGTACCATTGAAGCTTCTAATTACAATTCTTCCGGCGTCCGTGCTGCCAGCACTTAAGGTTGACGAGTGCTCTTGTATGCAACCAACGGTGGCCCCGTCCTGCTCAAAATTAAACAGAACATCCATTTTATGATTATTGGCAACAGTAAAGACACCATCAATGGAAGCCGTGATATCATTCTTGCTGATCCTCATCATATAATGAGCCTCGCCGGCCGTAGTTGAACAGATATCATCAATCCAAAGAGCATATCTCTGGGCTGTATCCACTCCCCCTCCGGAAATCTGGCAATAAAAACCAGCGGCAAATCCTGACGTGCCTGCACGGGTTTGTGCTCCCAACTGACAATAAATCTGTGCACCGAATATGTCGGCATAATTACTCGCATTGGCTCTGTTTGCCACACTCAGGGCAGCATAACTTGTACCACCGGCTCCTTGTTTAGTCCTAATTTTAAGAACGTCTATGGCCGAGTCCCATTTAAGGTAGTCATCGGTTATCGCGCCGTAGAGCGTCATGTTTCCGGCGGGAGCTGCGTCTGCTCCCATTTCCAATACACCGCCGGCTATCGATATGTTCCGGAATAAACCGACGAAAGTAGATTCGATGTTCACCGAATCAACGTACAGGAAACTATTTAAGATCGCCCGGATCTCTTTCTTTGTGATCGAGGCCGATCTCATAGCACTGATATGTGATTGTATACTCATAATATTCTCTCCCCCCTCTTAATTATCGAGGTCGGTTACGCAGACTTCAAGCCTGGTCATCCAGTTCTGGTTCAAAATGAAAGAATTGTACCAGAAATCGGCCCCGACAAAACCGTACATACCCATTGGGTTGGCATGGTTTTTTATCGAAGAAGGAATCAGGGTCGGGCTGACGCCGGAGTAATTGTGGCCCTTCAGGCTGATATGGCCCCAAGCATCTTCCGCGCATACAATACAGGGATAGACGTCAAGAGCAGTTGTGCTCTCGGTGGAGTCCAACATTCCGGTAGTTCCGGGAGTTCCACCCGCGGCCAGGTATGGAGCGAACAGCGGGCTGGTTACGAACCTGAACTGCTCGCACTTACCGATTTCACGGGCATGGACGGGTTTAACCGCACTACCGTAGTCCTCGATTCGGGCAAAGCCGGTCAATTCCCGCACGTCGGACTCAACATCCGTGTGAATGAAAACCAGGAATGTAGGTTCTACCGAAGTAGTTCCGAAGTCTGGGCCCGGGGCAACCTTAGTGGTTACTCGCATGGCGCGATTAGTTTCCAGGGTTCGGGCACACTGACGAAGTTTGTTTAAGGAAATTCGTGCGGTTAATCCGCCACGGGTAGATCCGTTAGCGAGGGTAACCGAAGTCCCGGCCTTAATCTGGCCGTAACACACCAGTTCGGCTACTTCGGCCATGGTCTCACCGGTTATTTTACTCATATCTCCGGGGATGTCGTCCTCGTACATCAATTCGACCTTGCTGGAAAATTTGAAAAGGACAGCGTACTGAACCAAGCTTACCGTAACATCGGTATAAGCAATAGTGTTTGGAGTTGGGGTTACTCCTTCGGAGGTCACGAATTTGGATACCGTGATATCCGGAGTCTCAACGGCCGTCGCATTAAACGGCTGTACTCGCCTGAAAACTACCGTATCGGTCTTTCTGAGCGGCTGAGTTTTCTGGCTTCCGAAATTGCCGAGAACCTGAATCGGGGCAGCATGACGAAGCATTCTCATCTCTGCACGAATCAAATTTCGGGATTCTACCGTACTATAATCTTGTCTGGCCATAATGGCTTATCTCCTTTATTTTTTGTATAATTCCGGGAACGCTTCTCGCTTTGCTACTTCCCGGTACTCCCCTTCGGTTAAATCGTTAAGAGCCCTTGCGCCTGTCTGCCTAACGCCAGTTCCGATAGGGGTTTCAGATTCAGCGAGCCGAATCCGTTTCTCTTCAGCGATTTCTGCGGCTGTTTTGGGCACGGGGTCACCTCCTGAAACTTCGCGGTCTTTAAAATCGTCAAAGACCTTAGTTAATTCCACTGAGTTTTTGCTGTGTGCAATAATGGCTTGATCTTCGGGTGATTGGATAACTACCCACTGTTTCCAGTCATCGGTCTCGATAACCTTCGGCCAGTCTTTATGTTTATCTGTCAGTTTGTCCAATTCAGCGGTTTCTTTTATCTCGACCAATTCTTGCTGTAATTTGGTAATTACCGCGCCGTTGTCGCCTTGACTCGCAGTAGCCTCGGCTATTTTGTCGGTTAATTCTTTCTCCCGAAGTCTGAACTGACCTTCGATGCCGTCCACTATCTCGGGAAACTCTTTTTTCAGTTCGTCCCAGGATTCCTCAGACTTTGCGGCGGCGGCGACGTCTTCCTCTGTCGGTGCGGCAGCTTTGGCCCTCTCGGTTTCCTCGGCGTCCTTTTTGATCTTCTCGTCGACTTCCCGTTGAGCGGAAAGGTCTAAATGGTTTTTCTCAACGCGGCCCTCAAGGGACTTTATGCGCTGTTCGCTGATTTCACCGGCCTTAACCTTAGCTTCCATCGCCTCGTAACGCTCCTTGGCTGCGGGATCCATTCCGGCAGTAGGATCGTCACCTTCAGGTTTCAAGTCTGGTTTCAGGTCGGGTGTCAGGTCTGGTGTCGGCTCGATAACCCCTTCGCTACCAAGAATTTCTATCCTTGAAGCAGGAGCGTCTTCACCAAAGACCTCGTCTTTCAATGCGTCTCTTGCGGCAATTTCTTCCGCAGTCGGTACGCTGCTCGGGTCAAGTTTTTCCTGGTTCTCCATGTCCTGGTTTCCTTTGTTTCCCGGCTTGGCAAGCGGGGATGTCTTGAGGCGGCTTTTAACCGGCTCGTTAAATAAAAAAAGGGCCAACTAAGAGAATAATTCTCAAAGTTGGCCCTTAATAGTGGTCTCAACTTATAATTTATGGTCGGAACGGCAGGAGTCGAACCTGCGTCCTCCTGGTCCCAAACCAGGCGTGTAGCCGTTACACTACATTCCGATTATGTCATGGCAGGTGCTTTAAATACTCCATGTCGTTTAAAGGTGACGGTTTCGCCGTTCTTAGGCAGAATACTCGACGGATCTGGCGTGAAAACCCATTTAGACGGCCATTGCCAGTGATTTAAGGCGAATAGTCTTTCTCTCAGTGAGCGTTTTACATATTTACCCATTCTACCACCGAAACAACGTAGAGAGGATAGAGGTTGAGCGAGTTCTAATAGTCTTTTTTCCGCTTTTAAAAGACCTTCGCTTGCTACCCTTAAATCCGAATAGTCTGGTCTCATCCCCCTGGTCTCTCCTTTTTCACGTCTTTCACTTTTATACTTAATTTCAATTCTAACGAATCAAGAACACCACCGTTTTTGTAGATCTCTGAATACTCTACCCAGATACCATTAACAAGGCAAGCCTTTTTTATTTCCTCAGCCTTAGCTTTGGCGTCATTCTCTGAGAAAAAGATAGAATCCATTGATTAATACTGCTCTTTTTTGTCGATACCGTAAGATTCAACGTCCTTTTTAGGGGCTCCCAGGGCCAGCAGGGCTTTCATACTGTCGATGGCGCCACGGATAGCGTTTGTCTTGTCTCTCCCAAGCCCGATCTCTTCATTTTGAAGATTTAAGACCGCAATCTGGTCAAGACCCCAGGCCTGTATAAATTTCCACGTACCAGACGTCCCTTCAAATAAATGCCTATATTCATGTGAAATCTTTCCGGTATTATTCACCGTCGGACTTCCTTACCCTTGACCCGGGCACCACCTTAATCAGCGGTTCCTCTTCTTCCGGCTCCGGTTGTTCGAACACGGAAAGCTCGAAGGATTCAAGCTGAATATAGTCATTCGGTAAATACGGCACGTCCCTGAGACTCTTAACGTCCTCAAAGGATTCATGTTTAAAGACCATCACGCCGCAATTCTTTGACGGACTCCATACAACGTCAAGAAGCTCAGTGCCTTCCGGCAAACCCTTGACAACTCGATATCCAACGGTTCGGCCTTCTTGCATGGTCAGCAAGTGCGCCAGCCTCGAACCCTCGATTCGTACTTTTACGTGTCTCATATCCCTGGTTTCTCCTTTTATCTGCACCCGTGGCAGCCCGAACATTGACGACAAACAGTTTTCCAGCCTTTATGTACCGGCTGAAATACGAAATCTAACCCTCTTACACGTTTAAAAACTGGTTTACTGTACTTTCTCATCACGCCGCCCTCCTCTGTCCGGAACTCTTTTTTCGCCTGTTCGTGTTCCGGCTGGCCTTAGCCATTGTCCTTTTCCGCCGTCTCAGGGCTATCGCCTTAGTTATCTGCCCTTTGTGGCCGTTTCGGTATTGGCCGGGACTCGAGCCAGGATCTTCCTCCTGAGTCTCTACCTGGGGTACATCAGGCGGTTCAGAGATACCGTACCGAACTCTACGATCTCGCTTGATCGTAGGCGGGGATGGATTAAGCACTTGCTGTTTAGCCTTGATATCCGCCCACCGGTTTAATTGTTTTTCGAGTAGAAGTTTGCCCTTCTCATGTGCTTCCAGATATTCTTCGTCGGGGCCCATTAAGAACGCCCCCCTATACGTCGATCAAGACTTTTTCTTATTTCCCGCCATAGCAAAGTCAAGGTAGCCGATTTTTCGCCTGTTTTTTCGCTGAGAGCCTTTATTTTCTCTGTCTTATGAAGTTCCGCCTTTACCTTGCGAAGTTTCGCCTTTGCTTTATGAAGTCCCACCCTCTCTGCTCGTTTCTGGATGATAAACTCCCGTCTTTCTCGCCTATAATCCTTAATTGCCCGCTTTAAAGCTTCCGTTAATCCGACCCATCTCCATTCTCGGGGAAACGAAACCCGGTCAGGTCCACCATCGTCATAATATAACGCTTCCCTGTCTGCTTTGGTGAATCTACTCCGTGGTTTAGGTTTTTGTAGCCATCCGAAAGGAAATTTCACCTTCTCTTGTAGCCATTTAATAATAAACATTCCCTGGATATCTCCCTTTAGTTTACCACGTTTGTGGGTATCTTGGATAAATCGAAGTCTTCTTCCGCTTCCTTGTCTGTTTTCGGCGCCGGCTCTTTCTCTGGCTCTTTTTCCGGCCCTTTCTCCTGCTCTGACTTCGAGAAATGCTTTGTCAGCCAATGGTTAGGGTTGGCACAGGGCCATGGTGTTTCCTCCTCGGGGATGCCGTTCAGTGGAACAAAGCCTTCTTCCCCGCACGGACATTTGGCCCGCCAAAAGCGACCCTTACACACAGCGCGTTCCTCCTCAGTGTCTCCCGTAATGGCGAATCCTGTCCAGATCGCTTCCAGATCAGGAACCAATATCAGGCCCTCACCGTTTTCAAGGGCCTGCTTATGGGCATCCTTGAACATCTTCAGGATCTTTTCGTCGCTCGGTAAGGTCATAATTTTAACTGGATCTTTCTTCTTATCGTCGTCGTTCATAATCTTCTCTCCCTGGTTTGGTTAAAGATTTATACTTTGTTTTCGTCAATTTTATGATCGCCGCACCAGTCGCTCTCAAACATAACGGGCCAGCCGGACATAGTAGGTGCGTGACGGCGACAACGGCCCAACTTTACGGCCGGGCGCCCCTTACCATGATAATACATACACCCTTTACATAGCATGTTCTCTGCGCGATGCTGCCAATTGTCCTTGTTTCCCGTTAATGTTACGGTTCCCGAGGTGGCCTCCGTAGTCTCTGGTGTCTGTTCACCTGTCTGCTCTTTTTGAACTGTGTTCATTCCATCGGTCTCTGATTTATTCATTTCTTCTCCCTGGTTTAAAGATTAAAAGTTAAATTATTGTAATAGGCAGTAGGTTAATGGTTAATAAATGTAAGTATCTATGGTTTTACCCTGATTGTTCTCGCAGTATATTTCAACTACCTTGTTGTCGTCTTCCCAAGGAACATAGATATGCTCTTCAACTCCATTGCTTAGTTTCAGCGTAAAAAGCATTCTCCCTGTTTTCTCTCCCTCGTCGGGCGGAATAGGTACTGAGTCTATGCTCACAGCATCATACAGGGTTTCCCTTTCCAGGTCACCATATATAACTCCCATGGCCTCCGTCTTTTTGACGTTCCACACTTTAATCTTAACAAACATAATGTCTTCCTCTCTGTCTATCGGTCTGCCTGCCTACTACAATCTATTTGGTAGAGTAGAGGGGAGTTGAACCCCTGTCACGGGATTGAAAGCCCCGTAGCCTATCCGTTAGCCGACTACTCCGTCTTGTCTTGGGGCGAGCGACGGGACTTGAACCCGCTCGTACCGGGGCCACAACCCGGCGTTCTACCATTTGAACTACACTCGCCAGCACTCACCCCTATAATATTCGAAATTCAGTAATGGCACAAACAGGAATTGTTATCCTGCCTAAAACCTGACCTCCACCAATCGTGTGGGCTATGGTTTTATACGAGCTTTTTTCGTCGATCAAAAATCCAACCGATTCACAAGAAGTAGGTTTAACCGGTTCAATATCTTCTAAATGTTCCCAATCCTCGGGGCCAGATTTAGAGTCTACCCATTTTATTAGAACAATTTTCATATTATCAACTCACCCCTGTTGTTAGGGCAAACCACGGAGTATCTTTCGGCATATATCCCGTTTAGTTCTGTATGCACGGTTTGCCCTGTAAAATTATTTACTCTGCCGGACAGGGATCTGCACCCTGTATGACTCGCCGGAAGGTTCGGTTAATTGCCGTTGATATCATTGGCTTTCACCCGGTTACTATGATCCGGTTCCGTTTGTCTATTAATAGCGTCTACCTATTCCGCCACCGGCAGATGGTTAAGTTTGGAAGCGGGGGAGGGATTCGAACCCTCGACCTGTGGCGTATGAGACCACCGCGCTGCCGCTGCGCCACCGCCGCTTCAAGCTTTAAGAGACTAATCAATCGGGGTACGCCCTTCCTTCCTTCGCTCTGCCTTCAGGTTCGACGGCCGGCTCAGTGAGTTGAGGTGATTTCCCGTCGTCTTTAGCCATTTCCAGTTGTAGATCCTGCTTACTGGCTTCGATAGTCAATTCCTTCTTAATCTCGGCAACGGACATATCTCGAAGCATCGCCATTTCCATGATCTTAACATCTCTTTGCATTACTGCCAACTGTAATTTAATCGCCAGGTCTTGTTCTTGCATTTCAGCCTTAAACTTAAGTGCCTCCATCTCAGCTTCTTGCTTCATCTGGGCTTTCTTCAGCTCAGTCTCGGCCCTGACCAGGGTAGGATCAGCCTCCTCGCCGCCTTTACTCTCCTCAGCTTTCTTCTGGGCCGCCTCGTCGTATTTCGTGATCTCCTCTTTTGACTTCATCACGTCCAGGTTAATCAGTCGGTAAAACTCTTCGTATGCCTTATCCCAGTCGGTAACTCTGTCCGCGTTCGGATCTCCCCGCATGTTAAACGCCTGGATCAAGGCCCGGATGGTCTTATCCCGTGCCATAAGGACGGAGGCGCCCAGGGCCTTGACCTTGAAATCACCCTTAATATCGTTATTCGGGGAGAATTCCATGTTCCAGAAATAGTATCGAGTTAAGTGAGGTTTGGTAATCTGGTTATCGAAGATTCTCACCCGAGACTTGATCGCCACGTTACTTGAATCAACGATTACGTCGACAATACCGAGTACGTCAGGGACCTGCTCCGTCTTCTCACCCTGAAAAAGCATGGGAAGTGAGGTCTCAATATCGAGGAATTTCATAGCCAGGTCGATAATGGCCTGTAACTCCGTTTGATTATTCTCTACTTGAAATTGACCGAAGACTTTAGATACGTCATTTACCTTCGCGTCAGTAACGATCCAATGCTTCTTACCGGTCATCTCCCAGATGTTGTCGGCGGGTTCAACCCCATGGCCGGTAATAATATTCGCTCCGGCTGAATCCCGGGCGTTGTCAAGCATGGCTCTCCAGGCAGCCTGGACGATCCTCTGCCACCAGATTCCCTGCCTCGTGACACCAATGCCCCACGGACTGCCCTTGACCTGACTCCACTGAAAGAAATCGTAAATAAGATCACCGGTATCGACCATATAAAGAACGATCTTGATAGGTCTCTCGTTCACAAAGACCACACAGGCGGCCAGGGATTGACCTTTCAGATCGCCTACATTGATGCCAAGAACAAGCATGTCGTCTCGATCCACGTCACCATGATACTCCCAAAGCTCGAAAGCCTCCCCTTTATCCACGGCGTTTTGCGTGATATAGTCCATCTTGCCGGGTTTATCCATCCCGGCCTTCGTCCGAAGCGGGCTCTCGGTAAGGATAAGAGCTATCTGCTCATCAAAGTATCCATCCACACCGATCAAGGAAGCTAATTCACGGGGAAGAATCTCGTCATATTCCCAGATCCATGGAGCACGGCGGATGTTCTCGTTACAATTCGGGGCCGGGTAACAGTTACGATAATCAACATGAACAGAAGCGGGGCGCTGACTCTCCACCACCTTCATCACATAGTTGGGTTTACCGTCCGAAGTCTTTTCCTCCACCCATTGTCGCTGGGTTGCTTTACGGACAATTGGCCCCTTGATAATACCGGTGCCTATATCGATCGCATCACGGATAACCTTGAGTTCCTCGCCTTGGAAGTCACACTCGACAAGCTGGTCGGCTACTTCCGTCTCCATCCCAACCATCTTTTCCTTAGCTATGTCCATCTGGGCCTTGGCAATATCAGCGGCCGTCACAGGTTCTCCGGTCTCAGCGTCCTCCATCATCTCGCCGGTGGCGGTATTCTGTACTTGCCTCTTATCTCCAACGGCTTTGGCCAGCTCGACGACCGGAGTTACGTCAAAACCCCAGTTCCTCTCGTTTACCGGCAGGATAACCTCAGCAAACCTGCCCCGGGCCACTTCACATTTACCTCGAAGTACGTTAATCTTGGCCTGAGACCGGTTAGGGCCGTCTTTACCAGTGGGGGCGGCTTGACCGGAAGCATGGTCCATCATGGCCTCGCCACGGTTCTCCAGGTCGCCGGACAAAGCTTCCTCATCCTCACTCCATCGACGCTCTACCCCGGACGAAGCCCGAAACATTACAGAGTCGTCTCTCTTCTGTAACAGGGAGAAAGCCAGGGCCTGAAGTTTGTGTCTCCGGACTGCCCGCTCCTTCTCGCTGGCTTCTTGCTGGTCGTCTGGTTTATCCGTCATTCTCTCAGTTGATTCGGTCATATTACCCCCATACCACGTCTGTTGTGATTCCGCCTTGATTCCTGACATTATCCACCTTCAGCGTAGAGATCCACCCATTACCGGGTGCGCTGCCGCTCCTCTGCCGCTGCGGATATCCGGCACACAAAGAACAGGTGCCAAGAATCAAGAAATGTTTACAGCGGATCTCATTACCTGGACTGGGCTGTGTTAGTATTGGTTGACTTCCTTGTTCTGTCATATCCCAACTCCCTTATCCTGAACACCGTAAGACTTAGCCGCGCCTGGTGGCGGACCGGCCTTTATGGTCTCGTTAAGCATTTGGTTAATATTAATGGCAAGATACCTCAGAGTGTCAGCCGCGTGGACGTTTGGATCTTTCACCGGGCTGCCGGCCACCTCAGTCTTTGGGTTGACATTTCTCCGATATCGCTTCAAGGCCTCAAGCATCCGCCAGTGAAGATCTGAATATCCCATCTCGCCAGCGTTCTCGACCTTGAAAGGTTGGGGCGTGGCGGTCTTGATCTTATCAAAGTACATCCGGGGAAAGGCCAGACGGGTCTGCTTGATTCCTTCCTCGATGGTTAGCTCGGTAAGTTCGTCACGTCCCACGGCATCCCATCCCGAAGCGATCATGGTATCGGCGGTAGAGACAAAATGGGCCTCGACTCTTTTAGCCCAAGCGTCATGGGGAAGCCACAGCCGCCCCCAGTTGTACCGGCGCTCCCGAAGTACGGACGAAAATACGTCCAGTTTGGTATGAGAGGCCTCAATATACTCGATTATCCTGATTTCGGACAAATTGCGTTGCACCAGAGCCGCCGTAAGGGCATCTCCGCCCACATCCATTACCACATGGACCTTTAACATCGGGTCATAAGGCAGATTCATCACCCGGCGATTACGTTCCAGCTCGGCTATCTCCTTAAAGTAGATAGCGCCCTCGACTGCCGGGCGGCACTCACCTTCCCAGATGTTCATGTAATTATCGGGGTCGGTCTTCTTGGCGTGGAGTCTTTCTTGTTCCGACACACCGGTCAGCCAGGGATTGTCGCGGTGATTGATTAAGACATTCCGAATGTCATCGGGCGGATTAATGGTAAAGCGTTGGTGGGTGGGGTCGCTCTCAAGGTCGGGGTTATAGGAAACCCAGATCTCAGAGCCTTCCTTCCTGATAGTGGGCAGTAAGATCCGCCAGCTTCGATCAGAGATAGTCTGACCCTCCTCGACCCAACAGATATCGTAACCCTCATAGGATTTAATGGAGGTCACAGTGAGTTCAGAGAGGCCCACAAAGCTGAAAAGCGTACCGTTCTTACCGCGAATCTCAGTCTTGAGGATATAATAAAAGTTCTCAAGGCCCAAAAGCACAATCTGGTCGGACAGTAGCCGATGCACCGATTCTTTGATGCTCTCTTGCACTTCACGGGCACAGAGTATCCTCAATGGGGCTTGGCGGCCTTGAAGAAGTAAAGCGCGGGCAAATGACCAGGACTTAGCAGAGCCACGCCCACCGCGAGCGATCTTATGACGGTGCGGCTCAAAGAGGAAAGAGAGCATCTCAGGGATTTGAACGGTGAGTTCGCTGCTCATCCATTGACCTCAAGCTGTATGCCTCGAAGCGCACTTAAGGCCGCTTCTCTTTCCCCTGAGAGGACGGCCCTCTCAAGGTCACGGAGCTGAGACGTAAGAGAGCCATAGATAGCAAAGCGGAGTTCCCTGATAGCTGACTGCCGATGCTCCTCGACCCCCTCATGGTCATTCTCTCTGATCTTGGCCTGGTATCCCCACCGAAGTCCAAACTCATAAGTATTGAGGTAGACCTCACTCGTTATTTGAAGCCGCTGATTCTCGTTATCTATCTTAAAAGGGTGTGTCTGCTCACCTCTTACCACGTCCGAATGTCGTTTGACTATCTCCGCTTTCACATGATCGATAAATTCACTCATATTCCTCTCCCTGGTTTAAGGTTTTTCCTCTTTAGCCTTAACTGCAGTCACAAGCTCGACCCGGATAACCTTCAGCTTGCCGTCCTCTTCACCCTCGCCACCATCCTCGTCATTGAGGTTAAAGGCCTCCCTCTCAAGGGCTACAAGGGTCTTCAGTGCGGTAGCCAGGCCATTGATCAAAGCGATGTAGGAGCCAAGTGAGACGGCTCTGAGCATCTTATTCCGGCGAGTGTCGGACAACTGACCCTTGAGGTTGGTGTCGTCAGCGGTCTCAAGGATGATTTCCTCAACGATAAGAGCCTTATTCCCAATAACATCGGCAAGCTGGCTCTTGAGGACCGTGACAATCTTCTGGGCACTGGCGATCTCCTTGCGATGCTTTAGCAGGATCGAGGCGCCTCTTGCGATTGCCACCTCGGCTATCTCGGCGTCTGTCATTATGGGGGACTGCACCCCATCCTCGGTGAGTTCATCTATCAAAGCGCGTTCTTTTATGCCATCTCGCACGAGTTTTCTTAAGGGTTTCTTCCACTCATACTGCTTGGCCCGGCCTCGTACTGACGACTCGGCTATATTGAACTGAGCTGCTATCTCGACGTTGGTGTGCTGGCCTGTACGATACACTCTCCAGACAGCGTCCCAATCTATCTTGCGGCGTTTCTTGGGTTTTTCTTTAGCAGTTTTTTTGTCAGGCATTTTAGTTCCTCTTATAAATTGGGACCGGGTATGCCGTACCCGGCCCCGTCAGTAGGAGAAAAAATGAAGCTATGATGAAAATTGTCGAAACTCACCACCCCAACAGGTTAGAGCTAATGCGATAACGTGTCAATAGTTTCAATTTCGCACCAAAAACGCATTAAAATACCCCGGCGATTGTATTCACCGGGGTAAGAAGAGGGCGTGAGGGGCCTGTCAGGCGGGCATTATCTGCCCACAATGGGGACATTTCTTCGTTGGGTGCTTTTTCATGTACTTTCTGAACGATTTAAGATATTTCCATGCGGCGTAGACTTGCATGTAGGTCGCCTGAGAGAGCGCCCGTCTAATCTCGTATCCAACTCCCATCGCCCCGCCGAGATAGGCCATGACCTTTGAAGCGGCAAGCGAGCCGACATACACGCCGCCTATTCCCTGTTCTGATTTGTAGCTCATGGCCTCAATAATCTCTTTTTCCATGTTTGGCCGGGTCATTTTACTACCTCCTTGGTATTATTAATCGAAGTCAACTTCTTGATCAATCATAGTTTCTACAAAACGAGGCTTCAGTTCTCCGTGCATCCTGCCCAGGTTCCAGGCCACCCACGCCACGAACCATGTATATAAACCCACTGGAGCCAATAACCATAAATTACTCATTTTCCTTTGTACCTCCTCTTTTTCAATAATTAAAATAAAACGGCGATATTAAGCGTATATAAGAGTTTATTTTGCCGATCCTGCTGGCCAATTAGCTGAAACCGTCTGAAATCGCTGAAAATCAAATATACCTCTCCGGCGTATTATTTATCGAATTCGTGAGCTTCACCGTCGTGTCCGCATTTAACGCAGGACATTGAAGCATACTTATCCCAATCGAAGTCAGTACCTTCCAGCTTTGAGCCCGTGATGATGATAGCGGCGTCTCCACTCACTGAAAATTCCTCGGTCTCTCCGCACTTAGGGCATTTGAGATCAAAACCTGCGTCCTCTTCTTCGCCTACCTCCTTAATTGTCCCGTAACAGACCTGTACGTCCTCCGTGGCGACAAACTCATGCTCTTCGTTATACTTGTCCGGGTCTGCATCGTAGAGGTCTAAGGCTTGCGATTTGGCGTCTGCCTCGATGGTTACGCGAGCGCGCTCTGTTCTGAGAACTTCCATTGTAAATTTTGCCATGACTTACAACCCCCTATTCCTTGCATTTTCAACGGCTTCCAGAAATTTGTGCCATTGAATATAGTTAAGTTCTTTCATGCCTGTCTCTTGAAAAGCGGTTATGAGTGTTTCTGAGGATTTAACGAGTTCCCTTGCCCGTTCTGTTACCGTCATTTCCCATTCGAGGGTAGCAATTATTTGATTTAAGACAATTTTATTTGGAGTTGCTCTGCCCATATACATATCTTTGAGAACTCCTATAATATTTTTCGGGTGCATTTTAACTAACCTCCCTTTTTCCTAATGCAGCCAGACGCGATCACAAAGTTTACATACATACCCCAAGTAAATTCTTTGCAGATCAGCGTGTGGGCAACGTAGCTGTTTATAAAGCTTTTTCATCCATCTAAGCATGATTTGTCCCTGTCAGGACGTACAGATCTTCGGGGTCTGGAAGGCAGGGCTCGCCCCGTTTTTTCCATGTCTTCACTTTGATTTGTTCCCATACGGCGGGAGTGATGGGAAGCGATTTGGTTATGTTGGGACCCAAGCACAACCTCATGCTTAAGATACGGTCAAGTATGCCGGGGTATTGCTGTATTTCTATGAGGGCGTTTAAGTCGGCTGTGATGTAATGGTCGTGTAAAGTAAACGTGAATCCGTCGATGAAGGGCAGGGCTTTCTTAATATTGTCATTGAATGACGCTGAATACAGGTACACCAGTCCTGCCGGATTGAGTTCTTTTATTCGGGTTAATACATTTATCAGCGGCTTGTACTCTGCCGGTTCGCCGCCGGTGATAATTATCTGGCGACGATAGGCTACCTGTTCAATCTCTGCTATGACTTTTGCCTCGAACATGGTCCCTGGGTCTTTGTTCACGCAGTAATCACAGTTGCGTGAACAGTCGAAGGTGACGATAACTCTTGCTATTTTCTCCGGCATTTCTCACTGATCTCCTTTTTATGCCCGGACTTACGGCGCCGGGCTGGCCGTGTTCAGATTATCCCTTTGGTATGACCTTGATTACTTTCCAGCCGAAGGATTCCCATCGGCCTTCGGTGATATGTGGGCTTTTCTTGATGCCATGATATTTGCCCAGGCTGATAGTTACCTTGCCAGTGTTCAGGGTGGGGTCCATGGTTCTTACAAGCTTGTGGCTATCCTCTTCAGTAGCCGGGTGAGCTTGATCATGTCTCAGCATGTCAATAGGGAAAGGCCAGCTTCCTTCAACGATAAATTCAGTATAGTGCATCTTCTTACCTCCTCGCCGGTACAATGCCCCGGGCTGGCCGGTTGGAGTGTTAGAACTTCTCGAATTTGGCGAGGTGTGCCAGGGCTTCTTCGGCATCGCCGAGCATCACTTCGTCGGTCAACCTGCTGACCTCGACGTGTATGGCCACGCACCGGGCATCATGCTTTCTCTGATCCATGAAGCTTTTCTTGATAAACGGGGTGAAATCGAAAACCTCATCTACTCCCGGCATTCCTTGATATCCGCGATGAGTCTCATCCCTTCCCATAATAGCGGCCTTAGACTTCATCTTGACTTTCCCTGTGGTGATCATCTTGAGCCGGTCGTAGGCGGACAGGGGTTCGGTTCCTTTATGGTAACAGTCAGTTCGAGATTTGGCTTCCAGGTCCCTGGCGATTTCCGCAATTCTCTTAGCCACGTAATTCTTTTGCATCTGATTCATTTTTTCTTCCTTTGCCGGTATAATGCCCCGGCGTGGCCGGTTAGGGGTTACAGGGTTTGCCACTCATTTTCGACACGTTTCAGTATCCGTCTATGGTCGCGCTCTCTCACCAGGACTTCATCTAAAAGTTCCTGGTCTCTGTATTTTAAGACCGTGCTTTCGATCAAGTCCGCGATAGTGTGAGGATCGAGCGCGTCAAGTTCCCAGGACTCGTCGCCATACTTCCGGCAATAATCAGGGGCGCGTGAGTCTGACAACTTGGCCGGGTTAGGTGGCGGGTTGTATTTTTCCACTTGGGCCATGGTCAGGGCAATTCTGATAAACTCTATTTCGCTTCCAAAGGTTCGCTGCCGCTTTTTAATATCCATGTCCATATCCAGGCCAGACGGGTCATGGTCCCCTAAGTAGATAATAACCGCAGTCTGCCCGCCATATTCCCATTGAAACCGTTGGGCCGCCCTCCACATTTCGGACATCGAGACGTAGCCCTTGCAGGCGAAATAGCCAATATCGAGTTTTCGACAAATATCTGAAATTACTCCGGTCAAGGCCTGTTTCTCTATCCATACCTCCGGTCTGTACTCTTGATCTTCCCAGTGGTCAAGCGCGTACCCTTCGGCCGCCGCCCGGATGATCTCACCCGGATTATTCCAGTGATCCAGGCTTTTCAGTTCCCTGGTCCGGTCCTCTATGGCGCTCCAATCTATCAGCCCGGCCATGCGCCCATCCGCGAGGATGCTTCCAAGCCGCTTGTACTGCTTCTCCGTGTTTGGGATAAGGGCCTTAGACACGAACTGGTAATATAACTGGCGCAACGTCAAGGTGAATCCATCCGCTTGATACTGCTCAATTATTTCGTTGGCCTGGCTAATGGTGGCCAAGGTCGATTTCCTGAATACTTGATCGGTGTAGAATTCTTTCATTTCAGTATTCCTCCTCCTTACGGATTAACCCGGTAGAACTCTCCGGCAAAGCCGGGTGGTGTGTATGATCTGAATTCTGTATCTGTTTTTGGGTTAAGGTGACTGAGTTGAGGTATCAGGGTACACGCTGATTTATGTAGAAAGGCTATGGACGGCTTGGTTCTGTTCGGCCTGATATATAACCCTGGTATTTTAAGGACATCTTCCCACCGGGTATAGAGTTTGGGCGGTATGACAAAGCTACCCCAAATATCTGTGCGTTTTGTCCACGGATCGCCGTACTCCCATGGCTGAAAGGATAATCGCGGTTTTCCTAAGTAATCTCTGAGTAATCCGGTGGGGTTTTCTATGGCAGACCACGCTGGATTGCATTTATTGATTATTCTTAGACAATGCCAAACGAGTTCAAACGCTCCCTTGACATCTCTTTGCTTGGTCAACCCTGCGTCCCTGTCTCCCCTGTGTAGGGTTTCGTTAGCAACGCTGAACTCTGTGCATGGGGGGGCGGCGAAGACTCCCCACACGCTTTCTGGCGGCTCGTATGTACGAACATCGTTGTCAGGCAGGGATATAATTCTGACATCATACCCCGCCTCTTTGTATGGCCTTGACCATTCGCCGGAATGTCCGCACAAGTCTAAGATAATTCTATCCTTGATCATCACTTCCCTTTACTTACTCCGCCGATTCTGGGCAGTATCTCAGGACTGATTTAACGTCCATGGCATATACCTTGTCGGTGCTGACCTCTTTAAGTAGGACTGGTCTTTTTTTCGCCCTTGTCCGATATCCGGTGATAATCATTGTATGGCCTTTGTCCGTGATAAACTCTGTTCCGAGGTCAGGCAGGCCTTTCAGGATTTTATATACCTCATAATCCCGTCCTTCCTGACTGAGCGCACCTTCGAGTCGGGCCTTTATTTTAATGGTGAAGTCGGTATCGGTATAGCTGATACCACCGAGTTCGATGGTCAGGCCAAGCTCGGTCCCTACTTCGTTGAGTTTGTCTTGTATTACTTTCCGGGCCTCGTCTAAAAACTTCTTTGTGAGTTGCTCCGGCATCTTCATTCCTCCTTTGTTCGCTGAGGGTATTGTGAAATTAATAATCTAATATTTCGGTTATGGTAACAGTTTTACAGATTTTATGTGTCCATTTAGGGTAAAATTTTCGGCAATGTTCTAAGGTTTTCTTTGCGTGTGATAATTTTCTGTTATTTGAATATGGTTTAGCGTCTGGTTGCACTCGGGGATTATAGTAAAATAATAAACCATGCCTTCCTATTCTGCCGCCTGAATAAATTGTTCGAATAGAATATCTGGTTTGTTGTTTTTTCATGTTTTTGTCTCCTTTCTGGTTAAAGGTTCGAGGCAGGAACCGGCCGGGCCAGCCCTGCCCTGGGCCTTTAAGCATAGGGGATTGTATCGTTTGCCGGATTATCTGTGCATTTGCCGCAAAGATCAGAGTTTTGATTGTTGACGCAGTAATGGCACGGTTCGCGATCTTTATCGTCAGCCGTAAGCTCTCGGTTCTCTTGCTTGAAATAAGAGACCTCTTCTTTTTGCCGTTGTTCCGTGCAAGTCGTGACGAATGAGTCCAGCATCCCTATTAACGGAGATTCGGCCTCGATGTAATTGTGTAAGACCAGTTTCATATTGAAACCGTGACAGACTTCCCGGCTGAGATTGGCGAATAATATTCTTACCCTTGTGTGCTGTTCGGCCAAGGTGGTTTTTCGCTCTCCCTGTTCCCTTCTGTCCCGTATGGCCACGGCGAACCGAAGCAGGTCGCTGGCCTCCTCCACCACTACGTCGAGTAGATTTACGTTTGCCTCGTCTTCGTCGTCCTGGTAAGGCAGACACTCCGCCAGGGCTGCAAGAATCTTCTCAACCCTTTCCTCAATTCCGTTGGGTACGATAGTTCCGAATTTCATTTTTCTCTCCTCTTTGTTTTGGTGTCGGTTAATTTTCTTCTTTGTACCACGCACTAAAACAGTGTGTCAAGAAAAAAATGCAGGTAGTTGAAAATAAATATGAGGAGTCCCCGTATTCGCTGTAAATACGGGGACCAGGGGGGGATTATGGAGTCTTGGGTTTAAGGACTCCGGGCAGTTTATTTTTTTCCAGGTAGTTATAACAGTTTCGGTATTCGGGGTAAAAGGCACCGCCGGGGAGTTGCCCTGCCGCCCAGTACAGCTTCATAAATGGGTCAAGTACGACCGGCTCCGGGGTTGGTTCTGGCGGATTGTTTTTGAGGTTGCCGAGACATTTACGACATTCGTTCCATTCTTTCCAAAGTTTATATGTACTGCCAAGTTTACCGGCAGCTTTATACAACGCCATGAATGGTTTAGGTATAATCGGCTCTGGTTCTGGCTCAGGGGTCTTTGGTGTCCAGTGTCTTCCGGTGAGTCCACATTGTATATAGGGAGAAGCGGCGCTGTCGGGCTTACCTTTTTGATATCCTCCGTTTTGCCTTTCCCATTCGGCTACCATTATAAGAGGTTCAGAAGTTATCAGGCTAAAAGCGTCCGACCTATTAACGCACCGAGGCATAGAGGTCGCCGGGCCTCTGAAATAATGTTCACAGTCCACGCAGATCCGCTCCGGCTCCGAAGCCGGATACGGCGCTAAGGATGCGCTTTCAAGCCATTCTTCCCATTTTTTACAGTATTCGTCGGCACGTTTCAGCATTTCGTCGGCGAATATTCCAGGCGTCGGCAGCAGCCCGGTAATTCGATCCATTTCTTTAAGGGCTTCCTCAACCCGGTCAAGTTGTTTTTTGATGGCTTTGTCATAATTCCGATGGCTCATTGATCCCTCGATGACCCCTAAGACGGATTCCTTGATGATCCCTTTAACGGATTCATTACATATTCCACGGTATGCCTTGAGGCGCTGAATCATCGGATCGAGGGTCGCGGGGTATTTATCTCTGAATGGATTTTCACCTTTCCGGGCGGGGAGAAGCATCGAGACGTTTATTCCCATTGCGCGAGTAAGCTCACCGGCTCGATTCCAGTAAGTACCGGGTTTAATGCGGCGGTAGAGATCTCCGTAAAGATCGTCTTTTCGTATTCTTAGCGCTGTGCCGGGTTTGAGAGGCACCTCAACGTCTTTTCGATGCCATGCAAGACCGGTTTTAATGCGTTGTTCTGGGTTTTTACGCCTGTCGTCAAAGAAAATTCTTCTTTGTTTATGAGGGTAGAGTTGGGTGACTCTGCGGTCTAACTTGCCTGACCTTCGACCTCCAACCGCCGCGCACTTTTTCGGCTGATTAAATGCGTCGGGCCGGTTCCAAAATGAATAGGACTGGCCCCTGCGGTCTTTGCCTGATCGGCGATGATTACGCCTGCTGTAAAGGTAGGGTGTGTGTTCAAAATGTCTTACCCTGCGGTCTTCGCCTCTCCGTTTGCCCTGATATTTCCGGCGTTCCTTTATAGCTTCCCCGGCGCGTGGTTTGCAGTTCAGATGGTCAAACGGCCTTCTGGCCCAGTAGGTACCGGTTTCCTTTCGGCGATCCGGGTGAAGATTCCTGGCGGCCAATTCAGTTATATTCCATAACGCCTGCCAGCTTTTTGCACGATGGGTAAACTTGGTACCATCTACAAATTTGCCTGCTATCCCGACAAATTTCAGATCCTGATCCGGTTCCATTCTTTCCGGTTCATGGCCGGTAAGTTGAGCTACTTTGTACTGCAGTCTTTCAAAAGTCATCTTACTTTCCTCCTTTTTCTTTGATTTTTATGGCTGTAAGGTCGGGGTTATTCGTGAGAGTCTTCTTGGGTAGGTAATTTTTGACCCAGGCAAGCATTTCGTCATTGGTAAGCTCGACGAAAACCTTTTCCTTGCCTTTAAATCGTGACATGAATCCACCGCCGCCAAACAGGAAGAAGCGGCCCGAGCGTGGAGTCATGTAGAGGGTAGCGACCCACCAATGCCCTGTTGGCCGTAAGCTTGACTGAACGGCCTGTCCTATCTCCGATGCCGTGTCCGTGTCGTACCGGACACCGTTAAGTGCTGTTTTCACTTTTTCCTCCCTTAGATCCAGATTGTTGTTATTAATCCATGCCTTGTTATGACGTAAGGCCGGTTCAGGCTGATAAAATACTGTTCCCAGTTATCTACAATCCACTGGTCGTCGTACTGGTCAATTTCGACAATATCTTGGAGCTGATCCGGCAGCAAGTCTTCTTTGAATGTTCGTAAGATGAGATAGCCTTCAATGGTTCCTTTTATTCTGTCAAGCATCCTTGCCATTTCATTTTCCTTTCTTAGTATCTCATTGACATTATGCCAGCGAATTGATTCCGCTTTTCGTTCCAGAAACAGACTGTGTCGCCAATAAACTCCGGAGAATTCGAGCGATCAGTAAGTATGACCTTCCACGTTTCGTATTTTTCGCCGTCAAGTACAGACTCGACAAATTTATAATTTACGCAGGTGTCGTGTTTACAGAAAAACTGCATAAGGAAATACATTTGTAGTTCCTTATTATTTGTATTAATCTCCACTTCCGGCGTGGGTTGCTTCGGTGCAGGGAAAGCGTTAAACCAGTTTTTGATGTAGTGTCTGTCAGAAACTTCGGTGAGGGTGATCTCTTTTTCTGTGTTTAAGGTTATATCGTACAGCCCCGTAATTAAGGTTTTATTGAAAAAGGTTGCATGTAACCGCCAACCGTCAGTACACACTATCCAGCCGTCCGGGTAAAAGTTGATTGATTCGAGGGCATATCTACCAGTGAGCGCCTCTTCCTCCCTGCTCCGTGCCTGTAAGACCCAGCGCAGATTATTGAAACATGGGTCTTTGTTCGTGAATGTTACGAATTTTCCCTGGTGCATATTTCTCCTCCTTTGACGCACTGTAAACCTGTCCGGTGCATAAAGTCAAGGGAAAAATGTATTTTTATGGTATATCTTCGATGGCCAGGTACAACCCATTGAAATCATTCTCATTGATATGTTTTTGAGCTTACTTTACCCCTTTCCGGTGGCCAGAAAAAAGCCCCGGTCATTTCTAACCGGGGCTACATGGCAGATATTAAGCCTTAGGAGGCTTTTGATCTCATAATTAGTTACGATTTTTCTTCGTATTCCGCATAGGCCTTCTCCTTTGTCTTGGGTAAAGTTTCAAGCAATTTTCTAAATAATTGTCGGCTCCTTTCTATCCGGGGCTTGACATTTACACGACCCTGTCTGTAAGCCAGATCTTACGTCAGCCCTTAGTAAACCATGCCCCAGGATGCTTGTCAAGAAATTTATTCATGGCCTCTTTTTCCTCCTGGTCGCAATCTTCACACGCTTCATGCCTCAACCTTTTTCCGCTCTTGGGACAATCCCTTTTTTTCTTTTCGATCTTGATTTCCCGGCTTAACAGGGCGCAACGCATCATCGGTTCCGGTTCTGGGTCCGGTATCTTCCGGCGTCTGATCTTTGATATGGCTGCCGTGGACATTCCCCACCGTTCCGCACAGACGGCCAGGGTGTACCCCTGGGCCAATAGAGCTTGAATCTTCCGGGCTACGTGGTCAGGCGTCTTTTTCATTTTTCATTGAGCTTCTTTATATCCAGCGTAAGTTGTACTATCTGGTTTTCATGGTCGATTGCCGCGTTCAGTAAAGCATCGATACATATCCCTGCCGTGGTTATGGTTTCCCTTATCAACTCTACGCCTGGTTGCCCTCCGGCTTTTTCTATAAGAGCGCCTTTATCAATGAGTTCGCCCCACTGTTTCCTGAAATCAGCCAGATATCCCTTGTGATGCCTTTCGTTTTTAGGATTGTCGCCCATTTCATTACCCCGATTTCCGGAGATGGGTAAAGTTGTTTTCCATACAGGCCACCCCGAGCGCGGTTACCTTTCTGACTTCGTCCATGGCTGAAGTCCTGTCCAGCATGTAGAGGTGTTTTTCGGCTCGCTGAATATGCTCTTTCATATAGATAAGCCAATCTGCTACCGAGTGGTCTTTATCGTGATGAGGATTGTTGTGGTCTTCGTGTCTTTTTTCCTGATGGTCCCGCTCACTGTCAATCACCTTGTAAACATTTTTTCTCTCCATCTTATCTCTCCTCTTCTTTCGGCTTAAAGTTTTTAGGAAAATTTGCTTGTTCTATCTTTCCCATAATTTCGGGAAGCTTCTGAACTCCAACCAAATGACTTTCTTTCGGGAAGAAATACGTCCACCAACCGCCGCCCTGGTCCAGGTAATAAAAAAAGGCCAAGGCGTATTTGCCCGTGTTTTTCTTATAGATAACAAAGGCGGAATGCTCTGAAGCGTGTTTAATTTTATAGCTATCAAAGGTTTCGTTATTAAAATTCTTTGCTCTGTTCAGGTTTGAATATTTAACGGCAACCTTATAAGCCGCCTGCTTTAACTTAATGGCTATCGCTTTTTTCATTCCCGTCTTCTTCCGGCCAGGACACAAACGAGCGTATCCGCTTTTTCTCTATGGGCGGCTCGGCATAGATCGGCCAAGTATGGGTTATATTGTAAGTTGGGTGAACGAAAAACAGCCATTGTACCGGTGGCTCGAACTGGGCGCGGAGTGAGTACATGGCGTATTCGTTGTATCCGATCAAGGAGCCGTTTACGAGGATCTTCTCGCCTAAGTTCATGTGTTGATGGAAGTGATGCAGAAGCAGTACGTCATACGGGCGGGCCAGGGATTCAGAGAGGGTCCTGACCTTCACGTCACCGCGCTTTATCGGGCCGATAGCTCCTATGATACCGTCGCCGCCCCGGACTCCAAGAGTGTCGCCGTGGGTAGCGAGAAATTGGGTATTGTAGATTTTAAAAAATGCGTCCGGTCCGTCCGGCACCAGAAATTGCACGTTTTTGTTACCCTGTACTTTGTAGTGACTTTCCAGCTCACACGACAGTAACCATTCGAAATTCGTCTGGTTTTTATTTTTGAATACGGGTTTTATCGTGTTTCTCGGATGATTGCCTGGGATGGAGACCACGAAAACCTTGCCAAAATGCTCTTCGAGTTTATTTATTGCCCAGATCAGGCACCCCTGCAAGTCCAGAAATGCTACCATGACGGGAACCTCGTTGTTTATGGCGCCCTCATGTATGTTTCCGTTAAGTAGGTCTCCGCCCAGTACCAGGACAATTCCCGGATAATCCGCTGAATACTGCTGATGATTCTTGCACAGGTCTATGGCCGTGGTGACAACATATCGAAGCCGGGATTGACCCTTATCCATGCCATACTCGTTGACATGGTTGACCTGTGCGGGTCGGACCTCTTCGCTCCAATGCAGGTCGGACAGGTTAAGTACCGGTATGCCGATATTTCCCCGCGCCTTTTTGAATTTGAGCGTCCAGTTCGGCGGGTCGGGCGACCTTTTATGGAGATTTAAGACTGTCTCCCTGATTATCTCCGCCGTAACCTCGCCTCCACGTTTCATTTTCAACTCCGAGGTGAGTTTACGAACCTGATCCTTTAAGGCCAGCCTTTCTACCTGCCAGTCTTCCTGTTTCGCTACGGCAACCGGGACCATGCCCTGACGTTTCGCTTTATGGAGCCGGGACTGTACCGTAGCGCGGGGCATTTTCATTATATCGGCCACCGCGTTCTGCGAGTTGAATTCGCATAAGTCAAGTGTCCGTTGAAGTATTTCCGGGGTATCTTTCCTCTTGCCTCTTGGCATATTTTACGCCTCCTTTATGGAAATATGGTTGCCGGGCGACGTGTCAGCCGCCTCGCATTTGGGTTGGAGTTCCGAGCAGGTTTCCCATCTATCGGCGCACAGCATCCTCCGCCCTTTTACTTTTTGAGTGAAAAGCCAATACTTTACGGCCTTTTCGTTCTTGCATATACCGATGGCATCACGATGTATGCAGACAATCTCTTCTTTGTTCCTTGAGACTGGCTCCGGTTCTGATTCCTCTGGCAACGGGACGATGATACATTCAATTTCTGACTCCGGTTTCTCTGGCACCGGGGAAGCCGTTCCGTGTTTCAGGTCATGCTCCGCCTTGGTATGTTCTATGATTCTTTCAAGGCGCTGATACCAGTCATCGTCAACCATCCACTCTTCAGGCGGAAACTTCCACCCCTCCAGGTCCAGGATCATGTCAACCTCATGCTTGATTTTGAGTAAATCATCCAACCGGCCGACTGATCCGCCCTTTTTCCTGGAGATCCGCTTGACGATACACCCCTCAAGGAAGGAGAGGTTGTTTTTCATTATGAATTCCGTTGGTTGAATGGCGAAGCCCTTGTAATGGTCGCCGCCTTCCTGCTTGCCCCATACCTTTTTATCTAAGGTTTCCATTTGTTTTCTTTTGCCTCCTTTGCGATTTTCTCCGGGGAAGAAATGTCTACATTATTCCACGGTTTGAAATCGAGTAATGTTTTGGGGTGCATGAATTCCCCGGTAAATTGTAAGCACCGGTCGTCTATGGTAAGAAAAGCCGGTGGTTTGGTTGTGGGGAACTTAAGCTTTTCAAATACCTCGCGGGCCTTAGCCCGGCTTCGAAAATACTCTTTCAGGTAAAAGAGAATGAAATGTTTCATGGCTTCTATCCCGCTTGGCTCCCTCGACCTGCTGGAAAAGACATGAACCTCAAAGATCAATGAAGCCTCGCTGATAAACTTCATGGCTCCGTCTACCGGTGGATCGAGAATAATGTTTATTCCCAGCCACCCCGAGTCGTACCGATGAATAACTCCGTCAAAATCCAGGGAGAGGAGAGGTTTGTATTCGTCTTTACACATTTTCGTTCCTCCTTTTTGGGTTAAGAATTTTGAGATTGACAAGTAGCCTTATCTCTTTTCTTACGTCACGCCAGAATTGATCTTCTTTTTCCTTTGAAATTGAACAGTATTTAACGATCTTTTCCGGGTACTGAATGATTAATCTGGCCGCATATTGAACTTGCCAGCGATACTGTCTTGGAGAGCTACGCCTTTGTATGAAGGAAAACATCAAACCAACCCCTCTTCCGTTGCCAGCCATTCAGGAACCCAGACGGTGATCAGGTCTCCTTGTTTAAGATCGGGGCTGTTCTCTTCTATCTCTATTTCAGACAGAGGCAGCCATACATTTGGCCCGCCGTCGTTTACCAGGATGGATAACCTTGATCGAGAGTGTTGTACATACTCAAGTTCGAGTTCTACTTTTTCGTCGCTCATTCTTTCATCCTCAGCTCTTCGTAGTCAAGATAGATTACAATCCGGTTCCACGCCTGTACCCAGGAAAAGCATACCTCTGTGTCGAAGCCGTGAGACTTGTAATGGGCACCCCAATCTATCTGAGCCGGGGTAAGCTTTTTTCCGGGCACTTTCATTTCTATACGGAGACCGGAGTAAGTGATTGTCTCGCCGCCCCCGTATGCCGATCCAAGCCTTGTCCATTTCGGCACATCCACCGTGATATCCCACACCCCGGGCCGGACTCCCTGGGCCTTAAGCCTCTTCGCCACTACCGGGTGCCTTAGCTCTCCACTTGGTACGTGATACACCCATTGAAGCAGCGGCCACTTGGTTTCGTTGAGCCTGATTATCTCGAACAGCGCCACCTGCATATCCGCTTCCGGGGTATTCCGCTTTTTCCTGAGCTTGGTTTGGCTCTTTGGGTTCTCGGTGTCGATAGCGTGGCCTTCCTGCCCCCGGTCTCGCGGATTGAGTGCCTGAGCCTTGTTTTTCGCTACCCGGCGTTGCATTTCCTCAAATTCTGATTCAGTGACCATTTTTATTTCTCCTCTCTTATATCAACGCACCTTTTAAGTGGTCTGTCAAGTAAAAAGCGTAGGTAGTTGAAAATAAATACCGACCTTTTGTACGGTCCTGACATTCCCTACCCCGTCGGGTACCTGAACGTCGAGGCGTTCTTGTCAAATTTCTCTCTGTCCCTTTTTTGCTTTTCCTTGATATGTTGCGCCAGGGCCAGGCATCCGGCTTCCAGGTAGGTCTGGGCTGTTCCCCTAAACCATTTTGGGTGCGACCTTTGAGACGTTATCTCCACTTCGTGATCGCCTGACACGCATTTGGTAATAGTTATCTTACGTGGATGTCCGCAAATTTCATCCACCGCTGCCCAGAAATCGGCGTCAGAGTCTATGGGGTTGAAAGTATTGAGCAATCCTTCAGTTACAGTTTCACCCGCTGGATTGACCCAGAAATTAGGCCATTCCTGGCTAATAGTCCATCCCATTGCTTCGACGAGGAATATAATAGTTTTTATTTTTTCGATTGAATTCATTTTAGTTTCCTTGTTCCCATTTCCATGTAATCAGGCACCCTTCGAAGGGCAGCCCATGTATTTTGTCAAACCACTCGAACATTTCTCTTGCTCCGCCGCGAAATCCGTCTTGAAGGGCAAACACGTTTTTTTCGTTTGGGGTGTTTATCTTAAACAGATTGCCCTCGATAAATATGAAACCTCGATTTATTGAAATGCTTAGAACGCTCTCACACTCATGCTCCCCCAGGAACCGACAATTTTTCGATCTTTGCTCTGTGTAGAGGAATAGGGTGCATCCGGGCGTGGCCTGCTGGCCCTTCCCCTTTCTCCACCTTCGGATCGTGTGCCGTTTGAAGCCGCACTCTACCAGGGGCGCGAAAAACTTTGTAAAGCTATACGCCGGCATCAGGGGTCGCCCCTAAATGTCCTCGTTAAACATCCCAGGCAGAGTCCCCTTGTATCCATCGCCGCCATGATAGACATCTCGCCGCAATTAGAGCATTCCTTCATTAAGCGCATGAGACCGCTTTTTTGAGGGGTCATGGCTTTCATGCAGAATTCGCCGCCATTGCATTTGTCCCGCACGTCGCAGTCCTGGCATTTCTCCGGTTCTGGGCATTCCGGTTTTTTTGGCCCGTAGATCGTTTGTCCGAACCACGCCGATTCTTTGTCGGTACAGACGTATCTATACGCTGGTTCGCAAGTAAAGCTATGATCACAGCATGGAGCGAGGTCGTCTACGCCACATCCGCAATCAGAGTCATAAAACAACCCGTCGAACCCATTTTCCTCTAAAAAAACTTTAACAATTTCTCTAATATTCTTCGGCATTTCTTTAGTTTCGCTCACCTTTTCTCCTTTTTCGGGTTTTTGTTACCGTTTTTCGGGTTTTTGTTACCGTTTTTATAGTGTCATAAGCCATTGATATTGTTTAGTTGTTACCGTTATTACCGTTATACCGCTTTTTTCAGACCCCCTCCCCCCACCGTAGGGCTTTTAAGACAACATAGCCTTATATAAGTAAAAGGCATACCTCGCGCGCATACGAGGGGGGGTATGTAGAAAACGGTACAACGGTAACAAATATATATAAAAATATGTATATATATAATATTATTGATAAATTCGCTAAAAACACCGGCTAAAAAACGGTAACAAAACGGTAACAAAACGGTAACAACGGTAACACGCCTGATATCATTCATCTTTTTCTTCCTCTTTGATATCAAAACCGGAAAGGTCTATACCTGCTTTCTGTAATTCCTGTATTTCCAATATGACGGATTTGTGTAATTTGCTATTCGTCCCTTCGGCGGATTCATACATTCTCACCGGTTGCCTGCCCACATAATACTTCTCGTTTTTCAGTTGTTTTCGAAAACTATTCAGGTCCATGATCTCGCCTTCGAAGTCATGTTCCCTGGCCCATTTCTTGAAAACCGGGTACATGGTCTTGAGGCGCAGGGCCAAGGCAGAGTCATCGTGCATTAAATCCCAGTCCCTGCCGCGTTTTATATTTTCATTACGGAGCGCGGCCATGGTAGACAAAGCCTCGATGATCTTGTCAACATCTGACTCTTGCTTGCCGCCCTCATTAAACATGGCGCTTTTTTGGCTTTCATCTACAGCCCTGACCATATCGCTGACATCCATGACGATACCCCGCCCAAAGAGGAACTTTTCCCAGATTCGGAGTCCCATACGGACCGTGGCGATATTCTGCCGTATCCTGTCCTCAAATATAGGGTCGATGTCCGCAAACTCTTTTTGCCAGATTACCCCTATCTCGGCGTTTGACAGGCTCAGGCTCCATTTTACATACCAAAGCCCCGCCTCTGCCATGGGTAGGCCCTGGAATACCTCTATGTGACGTTTCCCCTCTCTCCCGCGCTTTGTGAAAAACATCTCCGTGATCCGCTCTTTAAGCGCGGACTCGAACAGGCTCTGCTCTCCCATGATAATTACCGGTGCGGTATAGGTGTAGGACTTGACCCCGCTCCCGGTTGAATCGGAAAATCCGCGTTCTCCGGTCTGGCTGTCATATACTCCGCGCAGGAAACTCGAAATCTCCTGCGCCTTGCCCTGCCCCATCTTTGAAGGTTTATATTCATCAAGGGCTATTGGCAGGAAATTCGTCGAGTTCGCGGCCAGCATTAAAGTGTACTTGGTCATTTCGTCGACCTTGCGGCTGCCCTCGAAGTTCCCGTAAAAGGGTAATATGATCCTGTCCGCGGTCTGAGTCTTGCCCGCACCGCGCTCACCCCATAAATTTAAGATAGGAAATTGTCTCCGGACCGTGGGTACAGCCTTAATGAGCCGGGCCTTGAAGGGTAAAGACATCATCCACCCAATCACCCCGGCCTGGATGAAGTCATCGTTGAATTCGATCAATGCCTGGGCAATCGCGGCGACCTCGTCATTATTTGCCGGTCTGATAGATGAAATCTCATATTTGACTTGCTTTACCTGCTCTGACCAGTGAATCAGGTCTTCTATTTCACCGGAAGCGGTCAAGGTCTTGTCCGACGCCACCAGTATCCATTCTTTTTCGTACTCATGTATCCCGAGCTTCTGCTCGCTCTCGTACTTAGGGCAATCGAGCAGGCTTAAGAATACCTTCAGCTCTTGGATCTGGTTTTCCGAACCAACCCACCCGGCACCAAGATCGCCCAGAATTCTCTTTAAAGCGGCCTTACTGGCAAAGTGCGCCGGATGCAGAACCATATCCGACATTCTCTTGCCCGATCCGAGGTTTGCCCTGGCTTCAAGGATTTCTTCGTTTTCTACCCGGATACGCCGGACGGGCTCGATCAGGAAGTTGGAAACCGGCAGATCGTTAGAATCTTTATTCTTGCCCGGCACCCAGTACATCCCATCCTTCACATATAGGGATACAAACGCCTGAGAGGATGCCTGGGCGGCTTTTGAGGTCAAGTCTATACCATCGGCTGCCTTTATCGCCTCACGCAGTTTTTCGGGCCACCCAGGCACGTTGCGCCGCATATCTCCTATATCGTTGTCGTCCTCGGTGCCTCTGACGAGATTCGCTGTCTTTAAATCAATTATTTTCAGCGACTTAACTACGCCTGAGAGTATCCCTGCCGTGTTTTCCGACCCGCCGCGCCCGCCTTGAGCCTTTATTTCCCTTCCCTCTTCGTCTTTTCCGTCTCCTCTTGGCCCGGCCGTTCTCGCTTGAGCCCTGGTATAGCCGTCGCCGTCATACACCAGGACTACATTACGGCCGTTGAAGTGCTCTTTCCAGCTTCTTTGGAAGGATAAGGCTCCGTTGGTATGGGTTACGGTATTAAAGCCTGCCTGACATAGAAGGAGCCGGTCCCACTCGCCTTCACAGATAAGAAGGTCTTCGCCCATGGGATAGGTTTTCATGTCATTTAAGCCGTACAGGGACGAAGCTCCGAATCCCTTGCTCCATGACACCATCTTAAATTCTTCTCTTGCGTTATACAGGCGGACGTTTATTAGTGCACCGTGTTCGTTGTACACCGGGATTGTTATTCTTTTGCGGCGAGTGGAATATCCGAGCTTGAATTTGTCAACCGTCTCAGAGGTAACGCCCCTGGATTCCTTGAGACCGTCCATCCCTCCCCATTCAGGGTCTTTAAGCTTTTCACGGAATTTGTCTACCTGATCCGGGCCTGGGAGCCCTTTTTTCGCCTGAGTCTGGTCTATGGTGACGTTGTACCTCTTCGCCAAGTCCTCCATGGCCTGACGAAATCCGCCCAGGTTGTGTCTTTTACTGTGAAAGGTGAAGATATCTCCGGACTCGGTGCATCCCTTACAGTTCCATAACCCGGTGTCGAGGTTAATAGACAGGCTGTTTTTTAAGTCACTGTGAAACGGGCACTTTGCCAGAACTTGCGACTCTCCGGCGTCAACCAGCCTGCCCAGATCCGCTTCAAAGTATGACTTGTACGGAACCGCCTCACGGACGCGCTCCTTATTGTCATCGTTCCACTGTTTAGTCATTAAGAGTATGTCAGTTCTGCATAAGACATTCCATCTTCGCAGAGTAGCATAGGAATTAGAAACTCAAGGCATCTGACCGTTTTATGGTACCAGATGTCGTCTATGTGTTTAAGGTCCAGTATTTCGTCTTCTATCTGTTTAAATCCCTTAACCCTGTCACTGAACGCTACGAAAATAAAACACTCAAATTTATGCTTGTCATCATTCGTACCTCTCATTACACCGATTTCTGTCCAAAGGATAAATTTAAGCCCAGCCTCTTCAATAGATTCTCTGATCATTGTATCAAGCGGGGTTTCCCCTGGTTCTATTTTTCCACCAATCCCATTTAAACAGCCTTTTTGCCATTCAGGACGCAGTTTATTAGCTAATAGCACTTGATTTTTATCTTCAGTAAAGCAAAATCCTAAAACAAAATTATCCATGAGAGTTTTCCTTTTCAGACTTGAAGCCGATTGATTTCTTGGTAATATCGATTAACAAAGCAATTTCTTTCATGTTACTTAAGTCCATTTCGCCGCGCCTTGAAAATGCCGTACATTCAACAACTGGATCAATGCCGTGCAGCTCAACTTCAAACTCATAGCACTTTGCCTTGATTCGACCGTAACGAGTTTTAGCGGCTTTTAAACACCTACACGTTGAACATAGGCCGAAAAATTCCTTCGAGAAAGGAGTGGACATTTCTCCTTCCCATTTGTCCAACCCTAAGACAGAAAGCCCTCGACTTACCTCGTTGTTTAGTTTCTCTATTTTTTTATCTTTATCTTTAGTCATTAAAAGCTTTCCTCAGCTTTGAATTTAAGCCCGTAAATCGCCTTTGAGCGTCATCTTTTTTGACCGCCAGGGCCAGGCCTTTCCGGTTTGCGACGATATACACGGCGGTCTTTCCCCTGGTGATGGCCGTGTAGGCGAGATTCCGCGAGAGCATGTGCGTGTTGGTGGTGTGCAGAGGTAAGACCACTATGGGCCACTCTGACCCCTGTGACTTGTGGATGGTCAAGGCGTAGGCAAGAGCCAGGTCTTCAAGCTCTGCCCCGTTGTATGTCACTATCCGGTCGAAATAGTCTACGGCTAAAGTTTTGAAGTCTTTATCAATCATGTCAACCATGCCAACCTCGCCGTTAAACACGCCCAGGTCATAGTTATTTCTGAGATGAATTACTTTGTCTCCTACGTGAAACTTGTAATACTCCTCCCTGCCTTGGGCGGGGTTAAGTATCTCTTGCAGATCCGGGTTCAAACCTTTACACCCCAAGGCCCCCGGTTTTTGCGGACATAAGAGTTGGATATCTTCCGGCCCTATCTGAAACCGATCAGGAATAGTTTCGGTCATTAACTCTATTATCTTCTCCCGCGCTTCCTCCTTGTCCTCATGGAAATGAATAAAGAAATCCTCAGAATCCGGGTCCATGGTCGGCGCGACGCCGTTATTTACCGCCCGGGCATTGTGAGGTATCCATGAATGTTCCGACTGCCGGTGGATCTCCTCAAGCTCTATCACCGGGACTGTCTTAGATTCAATGATATCCTTAAAAACCTTTCCAGCCCCGACCGAGGGGAGCTGGTCCTTGTCTCCCACGAAGATTAACTGGGTACCTGGGGTAATAGCGGAAAGGAGCTGCGCGGCCAGCCAGGTATCAAGCATACTGGTTTCGTCTATGATAATCAGGTCATGGTCGAGGGGGAACCCACTATCCCTTTGAAACCCGCCCATTGATGGCGAATATTCCAGGAGTCGGTGTATGGTTTTGGCCTCGTGGCCGTGTGTCGCCTCCTTCATTCTTTTGGCCGCCTTGCCCGTTGGCGCGGCCAGGGCTATATCCTCAGCGTTAGTATCCTGAAGGATGGCATTGATCGTCCAGGTCTTTCCTGTGCCCGGCCCGCCGGTGAGTACCATTACCTTTTCATCCTGAGCCATTTCCACGGCCCGCTGCTGGTATTCGTCGAGGTCTTGAGACATTACGCTTTAACCACCCTTCCGTCCTCAATTTTCCAAGTACCAAAGGTATCTTTGGCTAATTGCATCAAGGCCAGGACATCGTTGAGGTTACTGAGAAGGGGTTCGTAGCACGTTTCATATCCCCCAGGATCTCGGAGTTCCTGGAATTCACAGACAATCTCGCCCTCGTAATGCTGGACGTGATTTTCGTCGTTAAAAAACACTCTTTCGTTCATCGGAACATCTCCCCCTGAGCCATTAGGCTGTGTAAATTCTTGGCGATTGACTTTTCCATGGCGTGAAGTTTGTACTTGTACGCCACCCGGCGGGACTTTTTCTTGCTCGAAAGTTCTTCCGTTAGAGTCAGGGCGCTGTTTCCGCCCTTGATAATGGCCTCGACTTTGGCCCGGGGCACCTTGATTGCGGAGCAGACGGTATGGATCAGAAGTTCAACAGGGACGTAGGTATGACCTATACCTTCAGCCTGATTCATGGTATGGATTATCGCGGCCCAGATACGCTCTTCGCTGTCTTTTGCCATTCCGGCGCGCATGGCAATGTCGTCGACGGTCTTGAACCCGAACCCGTCAATTTCCTCTATCATGGTATATGGGGAATTCTTTAAGACATCTTCCAGGCGGGAGCCGTATCTGTGCATAATTTTGGCGATCTTATTGTCGGTGATCTCGAATTCTTTGAGGAATACTATCAAGTCTCGGTTGGCCTTTTCCAGCATGTAGGCGTCGTGGATACCCCAGGTCATCTTTCCGCTGATACCCCTGACCCGGGCAAGAGTGTCGGGATTATTTTCAATTACCTCAAAGGTCGTATCCCCAAATTCATCGTAAATCGCCCTGGCTATAATTGGGCCGATGTTAGGGATACGGTCGAGAAATCCCAGTATTCCCAGTGCCCCGCGAGGTTGCATTAGCGTCAGAGACTTAACCCTGAACTGCCGGCCGTACTGCTTATTGTCGTCCCAAAAACCGTCGAGTTGCACCGAGTCGCCCACGTCGGCTATGATCGACCCGACTATGGTATGATGTGTCCCGTCGCCGGTCTTGAGTTCGCATATCCTGAACCCCGACTCGTCGCCATGGTCGTACAAGACCCGCTTTATTTGGCCTTCTAAGGTATCCACGGCTACGTTTTAACTTCTCGTTTACTTACAAAAACCTCATATTCGGGAAGCCTGTCCATGAAATGTTCACACGTCTCAACGACAGCATCCTTAACAACAACGACCCCGCCCCTTTGAATAACGAAGGTTTTCCCGTTTATCGTAACCATTACAGGCTTTTGTCGCTTCCTTGGTTGATTCTTTTTAGTCAGCAGTAAAGGAAAGAACACTCTGCGTAGCTTGGCTGGTGCGGCTAAACTCATTGCGTCGCCTCTCCTCCGCTCAAGATTCGTCGCTCGAAGTCGGTCAGAATAGCGTTAAAGGTGGACTTGTACGGAAACCAGAAGGCGGTCATGGTCTTTTTGACCGTGTCCAGCGCCGCTATTTCCGGGCTATCAAGGCGTATATTTACCATTTCCGTTGACATTTGATCAAAACAGGCTCTCAATGCCCGCTCGTAGGCAATTTGGCGCCCCTCAACCTTATAGGGATCGTCCTTGAGAGAACAAATAGACACTCCTCGATGGACGAGAGGGTTTTCTTCTTTTTTAAACAGGCAGACCGTAATAATGGGCCTGTTCTTTTTATCTCTGAAATAATAATACCTTACTTTCATCATTCCTCCATTTTTTTTAGGTGGGCCTGGGGTTGTTGGCTCGGTTAACGGCCGTTACCAGGCAACCTCTCGTGGCCAGCGCTGGCCATCGTTTCTTAACCGTTCCGGTCGAACAGGCCCACTGTTACACGAGCTGGTTAATTAAAACGGGATATTGTCGTTCTCTTTGTTGTCCGGGTCTTCGTCTGAAGAAATGGCAGGGTCGACGTATCCGGCTCTCTGATTCTTGTACGTCTCCGCTTCGGCGGAAAACTTGCCCTTGGCGACCTCTGGCACCCCGAATATGGGCACGTAGAACTTGCCCTGGGTGTTTGAAGTCTCTTTCAGGGTCAACGTGGTGACATAGTCCCACAGGTTTAGTCCGGATTTCTTGCCGCGCAGGAATATCCCGGACAGAAATCGTTTGGTTGGCATAAGGGCCGTGCCTTTTGTCATAAAGAAAAAAGGCATACCGGTTGAAATGTCAAGGCCCAGGAGTGTATAGTTTTCGCTGCACTCACAGGTGTTCCTGCCGGTTTTATCGTCCCTTACCCATTCGGCCTGGGGGCATCCGTTACAGGCCTCGTTCATGGGTTTATCAAAAAATTCACTGGGAATCTTCCGATCATCGGAGCCACATAGCGGGCCGGCAGTAAGATCGTCTTTGTCGAACATGATCCGGCCCTTCCGGCTTGAGATAAAGGCTACGTCGAGTTCGTCAAATTCTTCCCCGGTAAGGTTGTCCCGAAACTTGCCCTGGATGCCTTCCTTGGATGTTGGTTGCACAATCCGGAGAATGGGGATTACGATGTCGTCCTGGTTGAAATCTTCCATGCCACCGGGGTTTGAAGTGGGTGTCGCCGGGACTTCGGCGTCCTCCGTTACAACTACTTCCTTGGTGGATTCTTTTTCTTTATCTTTCGTCATTTTCACTTCTCTCCTTCTAACTTGTAGGGGTGATCGTCAATTTTCTTCCTTGATCTTAAGGGACATTCTTTCAAAGCTTTTATAGGTTTAGGCCAGCCAGCCCAGCAGCATTTCCAGGTATCCATGATCTTCCTGCGGAGATGGCACGACCGTTTACATGAGAGTTTGGGTTTCTCAGGCGGCACGTTTAGAGCCTATCAACGCAACGTGTCTGCACGTTTCTATGGTCGCCGTTGGGTCCAAGATCAACCCGGTTTTGTTGCTTCTTTTTTGTATTGTAGCGAATACATTTACTCCAAAAGCCTCGGGGCAGGCAGTTACCCATCTGCACCGAGTTAATCTCAGCGCGGCAATAATTCGATTTTTTAATTGTGCTCTTGAGGTTCCCTGCCAGTACAGCACACAGTGGCATTGTCTTTCCGTCCAGTGAGGGTGTCTTTCCAGCATTTTAGCCATGTGAGCCGCAAGATCAAACTCCGAGTGAATAAAATAATGAGGCTTTTGAAGGTCTAAAACGTCTGTAATGTATTGGTTTCCACGGCTGCACTTTTTAACATCTTTAGGGCATCCCCTGGGATGATTCGGATACGGAAGCGTACACCATTCCTTGGCCTTGGGTGTATGTATCAGTTTCTTTATGGGTACAATCCAGTCAGGCCAAGAGTCAGACTCATTAAACAGGGGCAGGTGGTCAATCATTTTCCGGCCATGTGATGATATCGTCCTTAGAAATAGTTTCTTTTCGGCGTACCGTCTCCACCTCGACCTTGCCCTTATCTTTCCCGCGCTCGATCACCCTGGCGGAAATAATAGGACGCTGGTTTTCATGTATCCATGCCCAACCGTTGGTTTTAGTCATCTTCGTACTCGTCAATATTACTCAGAAGCAACTCACACGCTTCCGGTGAAAGTGCGTCAAGTTCGCATATTTTAAAATCACCCATTAGGTCATGGACATCTTCCCACATCCGCCCAAAGGTCCACGAACAAAATAAGCACTGGCGGATCTCGGCGCAGAGAGAACAGGTCTTAGCCGAAAAGAACCCTTCTTCGTTGAGCCCAGTGACCTTCTCGTAGCTTTCCCCGGGCGTAATATCTCCCTGACATTCTACACATAAATGATATTTCCGGGCCTTGACCGTTTGTTCGTGATAGAGCTTGTTCTCAAAGCCGTCTGCACCATCTATGGAGCATACGCAACTTGTCATTTTTCACAACCTCCGACGACGCTTATTCCTGGCCTTGAAGGTTGATGCTCCCTGTAATCAGTGAGCACGCTTTCAGCGAAATAGAGAGAGCCAGCGGCGAAGAGAAGTAAGAGTCCCAAACACAAGATAAAACCAACCCATGCTCGAATAATACTTTTAGTCATTTCTACCACCCCGGATCGAGGTTTTCCATGGCCTCGGATTCACAATAGGATTTATACCCACAGTAATTGAAGCACAGATCTCCCAGTCTGGGCGGAAACAGGCCCTTCTTAATGTCAGCGCAGATATAGCCGATATCCTTGGCTTTCTGCTCAAGGCAGGATTCCGGCCGTGTAGTGAAATACATGGCCGGTCCGCGGGATTGCCTTGTGCAGTAGGAGCGGAGACCTTTACAGAGTTTATCCGGCGATTTCTGTTTCGTGCAGGTAGCCCTGAGCCCCTTGCACTCGGCGTCACATTTGTCAGCGTCGCGGATAGGACACTTAACATAATTTTCCCCAACTCCCTTGAGATACACCCCTTTATCGGTCTTGCCGTACACCCCGGGAGTCATCACGCAGCGAGTCTCAACTATATGGCATGGTACGTGTTCGTCGTTTTCGTTTTTTTGGTAGGTTCCCCGGTCGTCGGAGTAGGGCACATGATCCGCGACGTGATACTTACAATGGATGTCCGGCACCAAGCCCAGTTTAACCAGCCCGCCATCGGCATCCCTGAACTCTCCGAACTTGAGCGCCAGGGCGTAGACGGAGAACTGTACATCCAAAGACAGTTCGAACTGAGAGCATTGGCGGCGTTGCCCAAATTTCAGGTCTCGGTGCATTAAGACCGTGTCGCGTGGGAAATTGGCGAAGGTTGAAGGAAAGGCTTTTTTAAGTAGTTCGGCGGGTATCCGAAGCAGTTGATCTATCCGGCCTTCAAATTTATACGGAGTTTTGAAAGGCTTTATCGTGAGGTAGAAGTTCTTTTCGTGAAACATTACCTCTGCCTCACGGTTCCAAGGTTGATCAATATAACCCTGAATCATGGCCCGGCTTTTCTCTATATTTATGTGCCCGGTAACTTCCCGGTCCTGCTCAATGGCCTTGTCGTACTTTTCCCAGGCTCGGACCTCAAAGAAGTCCATAAGGGTCTCAATCTTCCATGTATTACTACGGTGAGCCATTTCAATCGTATCGTGCCCTGCGGTTCCGGACAGCGCAGCCCAATTAGATTTTTCCCGCTCCAGGTCGTAGATCTGGCCGTACTGGAAAGCTCGGTTGCATCCCTGAAAGGTTTTCAGGTGGCTCATGTGGAAAGGTTCTTCGAATCTCGGCATTTCTTCTCCTTCTCTTCATTTTCGATCACGCTATACTCTTGAAAACAAAAAGTCAAGTTTTTTTCTTGACTTGAACATTTTTTTAATTTATGGTGGGCTCAACTTTAACCAAAGGAGAGGAATAATGGACCCGGCAAGGGTGCGCGGCAACTCAGAGAAAGGGCTTCAAATAATACTGCTTGATTTAATGATCAGGCATAGATACGTGGTGCGGACCGACGAAAGAAAGCTTCGTTTTACATGCACGTATAACCGAGACCATTCAGACGGTTTGCTACGGTGCCCTAATAACGAACACGGTATCTGTAAAATGGAGTATACAGAAGAAGATTTTCCCTGGGTTCACGTAACTATATATAATGAGCGTAAGATGTTCCACTGTCCTTGTGGGTAATCTTTGCAGGGACTCACTGAAGCCCCTTTCCCTTGACGAACTGATACACTACGTTCCCGCCGGTTAGCACCGCAACTGAAGGCCCTGTTAAATCTTTATCGAACATCAGCAGGGTGAACACGGCCGCCAGGGTTAAGATGTTAAGAATCTGGCGGCCCATTTTGTGCAAGGCGTCTACCCAAGGTATTGTCGGATTCTCTGTCATAACAACTGCCTTAAGTCGGTAACTTTCCTGGCATCCAGTAACCGCTTACGATCACCGCGCTTGCATTTTCCGCAGGGTTGCTTGCCGCCCACATGGGTTGTTGATACTTCGTGGCAATAAGTACAGATCCACTTATAAATGGTCATTAGATGAGTCCTTTTCGATAAAATATTTCTTAGTGGTGACGATCACTTTCTGAGTTCCCGGGTAAATGGTAAATAATACAAGGGTCTCGCTTGCTTTAAATTTGCCGTAAACGGGGTTCCAGATAACTCCATAAATCCCTGGCTTATATTCACTTTCCAGTAAGGTACTCTTACCCTGATCAAGCCTTCCTGTGGCTCTCAACAAAGACTTAGGGAACTCCTCCCCCCAATCATGGTCAAACCAGTATACGCTATAAATCTGCTTCTCTTGTGTGTCGTTTATCAGGTACAGGCTGAAGCTGTTTTCGGTGAGGTCGGCCCGGGCATTGGGTAAAAAAGCCATAATCCAAAGAAGGGCAAGAAGTAAAATAATGATAAATATTAGATCCTTAAACATTAAATTAGGTCCTGCTTGTCGCCTGCAACCCTAACATACATTTCCTTCGTTCCGTCCAGGGCGTAGGTCCAGTCTATTCCGTCTCGGGTGTAAGTGTAGGCCATGACCACGTAAACCTTCCCGTAACTCTCTGTTTTTGTTTCCATTACAATTAAAATAAGGTTTTTGGTATCTCGGTCAATGTCTTCAAAGGTTATATGAAAGTCATCGGAAAAATTAGGACACTCGGAAAGTTTAATCCAGTTCTGGCCGACAATTCTGAATGGATTAAAGGAACTCTCGTATTTCTGGAAAAACATATAAGTCTGACCGTCCTTCCCTTTGACATACTCTACGGGTCCCTCTGAGTCATTAGAAACGATGTTTACGGCCGGTGCACAGCCGATAAGCAGAATTATGAGAACGATTAATAGGTATTTCATTGAAATTCTCCCCCGATAAGAAGTTTAAAGGTTTTTAAATCCGGCCGGCGCTTGTGCCCGGTCTCCAAACCACCAGGCGCCTGCCATTGAGGCCATGAAGACGGTTGATTTGACAATATATTTAACCATTTCCGAAACTTCCGCCGGGGTAAAGAATTTAGCGAATTTGGTATTCTCCAGTTCCTCAATAGCGGTCAATGTCATTGCGTCCGTCAAGTCTCTAAAGATAAAATACGCCAATATCCAGAGCATCGTAGTGAAAAATGGCCGATAAAGGTTTTTAATGTCGTTTGACCATTTATGAGAGTTCATCGATATGGCCTGGGCGGTTTTCTGAGACTCCTTTAGGCCATCCCAGGAACCCTGGGCATGAGCTACCTTAATGTCCATTTCCTTGTCAAGACGGTGTTGCTCCCGAATCTCCATGGCGTTTCTGTGCGCCTGGGCCTCTCTGCGGTTCTTTAAGAATTGAGTTGCCAGCGATCCAAAGATACCGATAATCCCACCGCCCGAGATTGCCCCAAGTAAAGTGCCTAAGATTGCAAACATCAGTTCCTCCTATCCCCTATATCTCTGGATTCTTTTCATCCAGCCCGCGGAAAATACAGCCTGATCCGGTCTTTCTTCGATGATATGAACGTATCGAATAAACTGGAATCCATTGAGACATTTAAAAAGAGTCTCTTCGTTGACTCCAATCCAGGCATTGACGGCACTAATCGTCCGAAGCCCCATTTGCTTATCCACCCTCAACGTCCCGGGTTTCAAGAAATTGATCGCGTTCTGGACACACCAAGTTGCAGAGCGCGGCCCCATATTTATGGCCGTGTCGAAAACCTCAGAGGCAATTTGATCACTGATAATTCGATCAAGGAGCAGTTTATCCCAGTAATCCCGTCGATAAATTTCCTTAGCCCTTGCCATGGTAAGGTTTTTGATATCCTCGTGCGGATACCATCGTTGGGAAATGCCGTACTTGGTTTTTCCACCTTTATCCAAAGGATGGTCGACATAACCTCCTTCGGCCATGATCACTTCGTTAAATGCTTCCTCAAAACCCACTTCTCTATCCTCCCGGCAATACTGCCTTTGTAGGGGTTATAAATGGTATTAACCTGTCAATTTGTCTGCCAAATTCTTCTTTAAGGTCCAGTGTCTGTTTAGAAATGTCTGCTTTCAAGGCCTCAATGTCCTTTTGGATCCGCATAATCTTCGCGGCTTGCCCTTCAACCAGGCTTAACCTCTGTTTGACGAGTATAGTCTCTATGCTGTTAAAGTCAACCCCCTTGGCTAACGCTCCGTAATCGGTGAAAAACTTGACGCCACCGCCGGAGAGGGTAAACAGCAGAGCGATGACTCCTATAATAAGAGTCCATTGTCTCACGGACATTTTAGAGCGGGTGGATGGCCAGCGGCTGCCGTTCAGTTTGGTTGGCATAGCTTCGACCCCTATCTTTTCAGCAGAAATCGAAGCTTCATAACAATTTTCTTTGAGCTGCCGACATCCTGTGACGTGGAGTGGTCGCCCGGTTGAACGAATTTGACCGTCATAGTATCGTCCATCCTGGCCGGATGAGAGGTTGGGCTCCCCGTAGGGCCGTCCAGCCGCGTTTTATCGGCCACCGTTATTGCGGCGTCATATACCTCAGAGCCGTCAGCGTCCACGATAATGAAGTCAAACGCAGCGGTTATGTCGTCAGCACCGGGGTCGGGAATTGGTTGCACTTCGTCCAGGGCATGCTCGCCCAAGCCTTCAAGGTCTATATCAGGGATTGTTCCCCCGGCCGCCGAATCTGAAATACAGGCCAGGGTTATTAAGACCTCTTTATTTTTAATGCCACCAATTATTCTATTTTTTCTGGTAAATGCTACTGAGCCGCCCATTTTTATCTCTCCCTTTACCTGTTAAATACGTCCATATTAAAAATATCACCATTCCTATCAAAAGTCCACCAAGGCCGAAAAACAGCCCCAACGTCCCGCAGGCGATTCCCACGCCCAAATGCCCTGTCACTTCAGCGTTGTTCATTACTTCATCCTTTGGTATGCTTTAAGGTAAACGTCATTTTTCTGTACCTGTAAATCGTCAAGTCTTCGCCGCTTTTCTCCCGGCTCCATAGTCCGGGATATCCATATCAGCTTTTCTTTCTTACGGATAACGCTCAATCTCCGGTTTGTTGCGTTAAGAAAGCTCTTAAATCTCAGCTTATTACGGAGCTTTTTTGTCATTTCTCGGGCCTTATCGTACTCACCGACCGCCTTATAATTCCTTAAAGTCCCAACCAGCTCCTCGACGTCACGGGCAAAATCATAATATCTGGAACTGTACTTCGTGCCTCCAACGTCGGCCCGAGCGAACCGGCCTATCCCGGGCATATCCTGAATTCGCCACGCTGGCCTGTCTGGCGCGTCCGTAGCGAGGCGATACATGGCGTCGACCAGAGTAACGAAGACCGTTCCTATGGTCGCCGTATATCCCCGTATAAGCGTCTCCATCTTCACCGGGGATATAAGGTTCTGGCCCCGGCCCAGCGCCTGAAGTATTTCGGGGGTCCATGGCCGCGCTCGATCTCCTACGGGCAACCGCTGCATTGAGAGGTTTTCTATGGGCCGCCCGGTAAAAAAGGATTTATTGGCAAATATTTCTATCAGCGGCGCTACTGCAGTTGGCGGGCTCATGGCAAATGTCTGAAAAAGACTGTGCGCTATAAAGGCCAGAAAGAACTTTCCGCCCTCTTGCCCGTCTATCACGTTAGCCGCGGTCTCGAAAAGAGAACTGAAGATCGCGCCGACCTCGAAAGCCTTTGGTAGTCTAAAGTGCTGTTTACCTATCCAGAAATGGTGATACTGCCATTTATCCCAGTCTTCCAACTCCTTATACCTGTCGTCGTCCTTGAACAGACCCCAGAGCATTAAAGACGCGCTTGCAACTAAAGCACCTTTGGTAAAAAAAGCAAGCTTATTATCTTTTGCGCCTCGATACATCCGGTCCATGCCCTGTATCCGAGCATTGAGGAACGGTACGGTAGCCACCAAAACCCTGACGGAGTTAGCTGCCCCGGTTCGGTGAAAGTCCAGTAAGTCCCGGGCCTCATAGGCTGACTCAAGATGGTTTCCGTTTTCTTCGGCCATCATTTTGCTATATTTCTGTACCCTGGCCGCCATTTCAGAGGCATGGCCGATTCTATCCCAAAAATCCCATATCTTACGAGGGGTGTCAAGTATCCAGTTTCGGGCCTGCTTACCTTCCGACCTCACTATCTTGTCTATGGCCCGAGCCTGGGCCTTTGGATCCCCGCTGTCAACCCAGCCTTTACCGAACCCACTCCCTGAAGCCATAACCGCTATATATTCAGGGCTTTTCTGCCAGACCTTGATTACGCCGCGAGCGGAATCTATGAACGGCGTAAACCCGGGAGACACCACCGCCGTGTGCAGGGTATCCCTGAGAATGTTCGCTATCCGGAAGGCCGGCCCAAAGGTAGCGCTTACGGTCAATATTCGCTTGGAAGTGCCGAATATCTTCATTATTTTGGAGTCAAACGGCTGAGTATTGATCTCCGACATGGCTTCGAACAAGTCCGGGTCGGCTACTCTACCGTACTCAGTTTCGCCGTTTCTCTGGTGTGATAATATCTGGAAGTCCTCTTTCCGGCCGAAATTAACTTGGGTAGTCTTCCTCTCGACGATCTCATACGGCGGGTCTGTCGGCCCGCGCTTTGACTCCATCTTATCAAGGTACAGCCCTGCCTCGTCCTCGCTGTCAAATAACCTCGAGGCGCGCTTGGCCCCCTCTTTCTTCACGCCCCACTGTTTAATGGTCCTGCTGCCCAGGATCTTCACCAGTTCGGAATTGGGAACGATTGTAATTAATCCCATGGGAATGGCGGAGTCAAAGGCCTCGCCCCTGGCCATCTCTCTCTGAGACTCTTGAATCAGGTGAGACCAGTTCCGTAAGATATTCTCTATCGGATCTCCTAACTGCTCCTCTCCGCCTTTAAGCCGTCTGATCTGGGCGGAGATATGCCGTTTTGACCTCGTCGGGCCCTTGAGGAAGTCCTCTTTAGTGGTCTCGTCTTCCAGGAGCCGATAAAAGGGCAGGTAAAAGTCACGTTCCCACGAATCTATCTGCTCATCGTTAAGCAGGCCGGATTCTTTAGCGATATCAAGGATGTTCTGATTCCATTTTTGGAATTCCAGGTTTAATTTCTCAAACTTAGCCTCTTTGGCTTCCCGGGCCCGGGGGTCAGGGCCGAGATCCTTGAAGATAGAATTAAGCACCTCTTCTCTGCGGGTTTCAGTGAGCCAGTTCTCCCGGCCCTCACGCTCCAATGTCTCCGCCCGCTTAACCGCAATCCAGTAGAACAGCTTTCGCCCGTCATCACCGAGATTTTCCAACCATGGCAAAAAACCTTTATTTTTCGTCTTGACAGTCAAGGCCTGGTCCAGCCATGACAGCATCCCATGCTCAAGGAATGTAGAGATTACTATGTGCGCGTTACCTAACAGCCGGTGCAATATGTACGGTTGCCGGCCCAGTTGCTCTATCGGGTGCAGGCGGTCGAGTGTTTGGGTGCGAAGGTCGCTGATATGCTCTTTCGCTTTGGCCCTGGTTCTCTTGTCGGGAGCAAACACGCCCCGAAGCGCGGTGGCTATCGTACTCTTCTCGTGAGTGTCGAAAACCTCCTTTATAATAGGGTCTATGTCGGCCGGAGCGTACTGGGCTGTCGGCGCGAACAGTTCTCCCGGTTCAGGTTCACCCACGGCCTCAAAAATCTTACCTTCCTCGATATCCCTGACCACTCCGCCGGCCGTGCGGTCGAAGATGTTCACCAGCCGGTCGATCCATTCTCGAATCTTACTTATGACCCGGTCGATAATTTTCGGCTGTGTCGGTTCTGCCCCGGGCACACCCTCAAGCTGGTTGGAAATCCACCATGCGCGGTCTTCTTCCCCGCCGATATCTTTAGGAGTTTTGGTTTTCCAGTCACCGGTGAGGCTGAGTTTCCGGATATGGCTGCGCAAGAGGCTGATGTCTGTTATTGAAAGAATTCCAATATCTTCCAGCCAGTGCACCTGTTCGTGCCTGAGCACGTATTTATTCACGCCGCGCTTAGTCCGGGAGAGTTTAATTACTCCGTCCTTATATACTCCGGCAATACCATGGCCGCTGTACTCTTTACCCCAGGCCATCTTATAGTCTATTTCGTCCGGAGTAATCTGCTCTACGTCCTTGATCTGAAGATATTGCTTCCCGGTAGTCTGGATAACCACGCCATCGTCGGCCTCAAGCACCCGCTGTCCCTTGAATATCCGCTGTACGTCTTCCCTGGTGAGAGTTATCGGTACTGGGCCGGCCGGAGTCTCGGCGTATCTTTGTTTTGCCAAGACTTCACTATTCCGCCTCTGTACCTCATCGGGGATATTTTCCTTGTCGGTGAAGTCCCAGATTTCATCTTTCGAGCCCATGGCTTCGGCGTATTCCTGCGCTTTCTCTCGAGACGCCATATTAGACTTTAAGGCCATTCCAGTAGGAATATGCGTAACGGCCCACTTGCCAGGCGCTTTATCAAGCTCTATTCCAAAGAACCCTGAGATCTCCCCGGTTACCTCAGTTAATTCATCGTCATAATCTCTTTTCTCAAACTGGCGGTCTTGTGCCCATTTCCCCTTCGTTGGCGCAGGAACCTCTATATCTTCCTCATCTACTTCCGGCGCGGCCTCTCGTCGTGTCGGCTCCGCAGGTGCTTCGGTGACCGGTGCAACGTGTCCCGCGAGGGGGTCGTTCGGGTCCTTAATGCCCAATTCTTTCTCTAACCGGTCGTACTCAGCCTGAACCTCGATCAGTCTGTCTGCTTGCGAGAAGGATTTTTTAACCTGCTCTTTGAGATCTTTGAGTTCATTGTTCTCGTAATCGAGATCTTCCTGGATCCTCTCGGGTCTTTCGTGAATAGTTTCAAGGTAATTTCTCAGTGAAGTGATAAACCCCGATCCGGTAGCAGCTCTCCCTCCGCCGAATTCACCATCGAAGCCATCCTTGTCGAACGGTGCGTCAAAACTCCACCCGCCGGCGACCCCGTCGAAGAAGGCACTTTTAGCTCTCTCCTCTATACTTTCAAGAACACCGCCCATTACGATTCTGGCTATCACCTTTGCGTAAATGTCGTGTCCGTTGACCTCGAACTGGAACTCATCCTGGACGTATTCCCTGCTGAGAATCCAATTCATTAACTTATCTTTGTCTCTAATGAGCGCCTTTGCCCTATTTTCTACGGCTTCACTCCGGCTTTCGTATTCACTGTCAAGCCTTTTTCTAATGTCTTCCGTCAGGGTTTCCCCGTCAAAGACCAGTTTGGTTACCTTGTTCTCGGGAAAGTCCGGAGTCAGGCCTTCGGATCGCTTAATCGCCCTCTCCTTATTCCTTTCGAGCGCGCCTATTATGGTTGTTTCTTTACGGTTAAGCTCCCGCCTCGCGTAAGACTGCTGACTGTTAAAGCCAGTTTGTAAGACTTTGAGCGTCTTCAACTCGTTCTGAGCCTTGAAGAAATCCCTTATCAGCGGATTACCGGAAAAAAGAGCCTGAGCTTCCTGAAAGCTGATTTGCACCTCGTCTCCCGGATCGTCAAAGCTACGATCTCCTATTTTTCCACGCATGACCTGATTAATGAACTTCTGTTTCTTTTGCAGAATGTCATACGTGCGAGAGTCAAGTGTCTGGATTGTGCCGTAGGTGAGTAATTCAACTACATCATTTTCGTTCCCCTGCCTGACAACTCTTTTGTTTCTTTGCTCGAAGTCCATCGGCCTGATAGGAGCGTCAATATGATGAGCGGCTACCGCCAACCGCGCCGCATCTGTACCCATGCCGAGGGTTTTTGTGTGACCTATGACAACCCTGAATTCGCCTGAGCGAAACTTCTCAAGAAAAATGACACGAGTTTTATCGGTATTATAATTGTCGATATCCACCAACTCACTTCGGGGAATTCCTTTATCCTCGAGCATTTTTAAAAATTCCGTGCGAAGATTAAATCCACCAGGACCTCTTTTGGGGTCACTGAAAACAAACTGAGTTCCGAGCTTGGGTGTTGACTTTTTCCATATCTTATAAACTTCGTCCGCAACTACCTCCAGTTTACTGAAGGGCACCCCCTCTTCTTGATGTTTAGTGGGGTCTATTTTGGCCACAAGCCTTGGATCTACGGTCAGTTTATTGGCTTCCCCGTATAACACAAGCGGAACGTGGCGTTGCATCATTTTTTCACGTCCGGGCAGTTCCTCCCACGCGGTCCACCTGTCGCGGATATCTTGAATCATGTTGCCGATGAGCTTTGACCTTTTAATCGCTATGAGGGTCGGTTCTCCGCCTTTGATTTTAGGCTCTTTCATGTCTTTTACGTCTTCAGGTAGAATAACGTCGGCTCCCATAAGCCACATTTTGAGCAATTCTGGGCCATTGACGTACCGCATAAAGCGGCTTTCCATTCGAAATGAACCCGTAGCGTGTTCTACTGGCTCAGAGACTATGTCGCCAAACATGGAAGCAAAGCTATCAAACGATGATACCCCGAATTGTTCGAGAAGATCCGGCCGAGTGTACCTGAACAGAGTCCATAGCTCTGCCATGGTGTTTGATATAGGAGTCCCGGTAGCTAACTGGATATTTTTTCCGCCTGTTTTCTCTCGGACGAATCGGCTTTTTAGGAAGAATCTTGTTGACTTGGCCGCCGAGCCCTGATCAATTCCCTTAACTCGAGTTAAATTCGTAAGGAAATCTCCCCGTTTATACTCGTGTGCCTCGTCTATTAATAAAGCGTCTACACCCATATCCTCGAACCAGATAGCTTCATCGGCTCGTAAATCCAATAGATTCTTGAGCTTGTTGACATATCGCTTTTTTTGCTTTTCCAGTTCTTTGACGGTGGGAGCGTTCTTGCCCTCAGATTCCCGGCGTTCTATCAGAAATGTTTCAAGTTCGGCCAGTTGCTCTCGAATATACGCGGCCTCTCTTTCCGGATCGTTTGCGATGTCGTCAAAAAACTTATGAGGTAAAATAACTGCATCCCAGTCACCGGTAGTTATCTGAGCAAGCACCTTCTTTCTTTCGGATGCAATGGCAGGGTCGGCTTTCCCTGCTCGCTGGGCATCGTCAGGAATTAATATCCTGGCGGACGGATACAGCTTATTAAAACTTTCAAGATACTGGGACATGGTAGACGACTGTACTACGATCATGGGCTTTTTTGCGATACCCAGGCGCCGCATTTCCATGGCAGTTGTAATATACACATAGGTTTTGCCAGTCCCGGGCGCATGAGCAAACAGGGTACTCTCACTCAAGCCTCTCGATACTGCTCGTTTCTGGTGATCTCGTAATTCGATAGAAATTGCAGCCCCGGGATAGTGTTTTATCTTCGGAACGGAAAACGTCCGCTCTTTAAATATATTGTAATTATCGTTATATATGGCGGTCATTTCATCAGCGACCTTGTGATTATTTCTAACCCAAGTCCTGAACTCGTCGTTCATTTGCTTCAGCTTGTCCTGTGCCTGAAGGGACTTCATTTTATCCTTGCGGCGCTTAGGCTTTCCGTTTTCGTCCGTATACGGTATAAAAATCTCCGGGGTTCGAGAATTTAAACCCTTTTCCAATATTCTATCGCCGGTAAGGTTATCCACACCCCATGTAATAGTATTCTTCGTTCCGCTGCCCCACGCATCTACTGTCCAGATAACAGTTTCGGACGTTTCCATTTTTTTGATCTCTACGCGAGGAATACCCAGGAGTTGTACTGCAAATTCTGATATCGCCTTTTCTGGCACCCACGATGAACCGAGCCTGAAATGTATGTCGTCAATTACCAGCGGATCCGGCATAGAGTCTTCAAGGGCTTTTACGTTAGATTCAAAGTTTTTTCCAGCCGCTTTTGCAGCCTCCAGCTTTGTTTTAATGTTTCCGCTGAGGTACTCGTCTACCGTGAAGAGTAATCCATTCTCAGGATCTTCGAATACGAGGCCGGCGTCAATGAGGTTTGCTTTTACTTCGTCCGGAGAATTATCTACCAGCTTCGAAATTAACGGTAAGTTGACATTATTCCGGTATGATAGGCTTATTTGTAAAGCGTCTTCAACTGAATCCGCCTTTTCCGGCTCCACGAATGGAAACTGGGTTCTCTTAAAAAAGATCTCGGATTTACTGTACTTTGTCGTCTCGACAATTTTCTTTTTGCCTTTAACGGTTTTTTCTTCTCTGATTGTCTCCCTGTCCTCAGCGGCCGCCAGCATCGGATATTCTACATCTTTCCTTAGTTGGGGGGAGCTGGATACAGGGCCGAAATCTTTATGGAATTTGTCGTATTCCTTATTGAAATCCGCTCTGGCCTTATCAAGAAGCTCTTGCTCTACGCCGTTAGCGTCAAGCTGAAGTTTGATCAGCTCCTTCATTGATTCACGCACTTTAATGTATTGCTGAATCTTTTTCTTTGCGGCGGGGGTCTTCATGGACGTACCCCATCCAGGCGAAACCAGGTTTCCGCTGACAACTACATAGGCCTTTCCGCCCTGCCATACCAGCTGGCCCTCTTTCTCTCCTTCTGGTGCTGGAAGCAGGCCAGGGATGCTCTCTGAGTCCTTTTTGCTCATAATGTTCTCAGGGAACTCTTTAACCCTTGCCGCTATTTGATATTCTAATTCCGGGGTTTTGTCCGGTTCAACCGTATACTCGTCGCCGCCGTACATACTCCCGGTCATTGAGTGCTTGCCAAGAACCATTTCGGGATGATCTACGATGTACTCATTAAGGTGAATCGTTTCCTCTTTCCCTATTTTAATATCCTTCAATGTCCTGAAATCGTTATGTACTACCTGGCCCTGCTCGTCATGTTTACGAAAAACAAGGATATCCGTAACAACTTCGGTTCCAGCACTTTCAGCAAACGCCGTCTTGGGCAACCTGATAGCGCCCACAAAATCAGCCCTTTCGGTCATATACTCACGCATTTTCAGCGAATTGCTTCCGTCCAGTGAGTACCTGCTTGTAATCGCTATGACCAGGCCGCCGGGCTTCACGGCGTCCAGTGCCCGGGCAAAAAAGTAATTATGTATACTCCATCCGTTGTAATTCGGATGATTTTTGTCTGTGACCTTATAATCACCAAAAGGAACATTGGTTATGGTCAAGTCGACGGTATTGTTCTGAATATTGACGTCCTCGAATCCTTTTTTGAAAATATCGGCTTGCGGATATAACTTTTCTAATATTCCTGCCGAAATTGGCTCGATTTCTACGCCAACTAACTTAGTTTTCGCTTTAAGATCTTCTGGTATCAGTCCGAGAATATGACCCACCCCGGCCGCGGGTTCCAATACGGTCCCACCTTTAAAGCCTAACCTCTCGGCTATCGGCCATAATCCGCTCGAGATAACTTCCCTGCTGGTATAGTGAGCGTTTAAGGTCGAGGCCTTGGCTGCCTCCCATTCTTCTTCAGACAGTAACCCGCCAACCTCGGGGTGCAGAGCGCCGAAATGTTTCTTCCATGACTGTACCTTATTCCAGTCTTTGCCGCTCATATACCCACGCTCTTTTGCTCGAAGCTGATAAGGCGGAATATTAAAGACAGTTTCGCTCAAATCACCCCATCCACTAAACTGGGCAAGCGTTTTCTTTTCCTCTGAGGTAGGATTTCTTTTTTCTTTTTGGAGTTTGCGGAGCAGGCGAATAGCCTTGACGTTAGCTTTTCCCCGGGTAATTTTACCCTGTAAAAACAATTCGTCTTCCGGCTGAATTACGTGGTTTACATCTTCCGGTTTTAACTCTTTTGGCTTTTTTACTGGCCTGGGCTTTGGTTTGGGTCGAACAGCCGGTCCGCCCACTTTAGTAGGCGGTTGTACAGTTGGGGCGGCAACTCCTTCCCCCTCTCCAACAGCGACGGCGGGCTTATCTTCGTCTCTTGTATCATCTCTTCCGCCCGGCTCCTGCTCACCTTCTGGCCTTCCAGCCTCAACACCGCCTTCCTCGCTGATATCACTTCGTTGTCCAGGAACTTTTTCAGGTTCATGGAACTCAGCGATAGGTTCTGGACCTTCTTCGGCTCGTTCTCCATCAGCCAAATCAGCCGGGCCTTCCACCACGGGTGTTGTTCCGGAGACTGCATCTCTAACGGTAGGTTTTGTTTCGGCATCTTTGGCCTCCCTTTGTTTGGTTTCTAACACGAACCTGTTCAGGTATGGCTCAACCGAACTTGCGAAAGTGTGCAATATCGAGTCGATAAAGTCAACCAAGTTATACCCAGCGGCCTTAGCATGAGTCCAGGCTTCCTGGAAGTGAGGTTTTGCCTTGGCATAAGTTTCTTCGTCAAAAGGAATACCGGCCCTGAGAATATTAGGGTCTTTGATTCCGAATAACTCAGCCAGGCCCTTATAGGCTTCCTTCACACCCTCGACGGCCTCTATCCCCGCTTCTTTCAGGGCTTCCTTAGCCGCGGGCTTTTCCGGTTTTACCAGCTTAAAATCACTGGCCTTCCAATGAATACTGCCACCGCCCTCTATCCTTAAATTTTGTTCGCCGGAATCTCTGTCTGTCCGAATATGTTGCACCCGACCAGATTGAGCGCTGGCGGGAATACCGCTTCCCTCAATCGCCTGAACGATATCTCCGATTTCATATTTAACAGGCCCGGGGGCTAAGTCCTTTGTTTCCTTCTCTTTTTGAAGTTCGGTGCGCTTTTTTATAAGATCGGTTATATCTTCATCCGAGGTGTCCTGAAGCTCGGCAGAGATATCAGCGGCGGGTTTTTCTTTCAAAAACTTCTGAATATAATCTATTTGCGTCCGGACATTTCTCGTCTGTGGTCTATATGGAGGTAAGTATTGTGGAATTAATTGTTTTTCCTTGTCCGAAAGTCTCCGAATAAAAGATTTCCATTGAAGGTCAAGAGATTCAATGACTTCGACCACCGCCGGTTTCTCTAATTTTATAAAATGGCTTTCGCCGGTCCTGGTAGAGAATTCAGCCTGGTCAATCGTAAACTTTCGACGTCGGCCATCAAAAGGATACATCCCTACATATTTCTGGCCTTCACCCTTTTTGACATAGGCAATCGTCACATGAGGTTTATAATCCTTAAAGGTCTCGCCGGGCAGATCCACCGTATCACCCACGGCCTTATTAGCTTTTTCCAGGTCAGGGCTTTCGATACTGCTCTTTATTACATCGTAATCTTCTGAATTGGTAAAGGTGGATATTGTGCCTATTGTCCCGGTAATCGGGCCAATATCCTTAAATGCGGGGGCAATCTGGCTTAAATCATCGGTCCCTATACCGTACCGTACTGTAATGTGTGGTATTTCCGCGCGCCCGTAGTCCTCACCCTCTTCAGTATAAATCTCTTCGTCGGGAATCCATGCAGCAAAAGAGCGGATTTCGCCTGCGATATCGTCCGGTAACCGGACCTGAACACTGGAATAATCATGGACAGGTTTTTCTGACTTTTCGATGGCTTCCGCCCACGCGCTCTTTGCAGAGCGGTAAGACGGATATTCGTTAATCGTAACCGTCTGCCCTGAATCCACATCAAAAACACGTACATACCCTCTGTCGTCGCCAATATCGTCGGCCGAATAAAGCTCATAACTAATCCCGTCGATTAGTCTCAAGTCAACAACGGCTGTCATTGTACCCATGACCCGCACTTTTTCACCAGGCTTGTGAGGAGCTTTTACTGCAGGCGCTTCCTCTGCACGTTCTTTTTCAGTGAGAAAGGTAGGGCTTTTTCTGGTAGGCACGGCCTTAACGCTTGGCCTGCCGGGGATGATAGTCATGGGCTCTACACTTCTAAATTCACCCTCTATTATATAGCGAACACCTTTTTCGTTCTCGTAGATGTTTACCCCTTCATCGTTTTTACCAATAGGGGTGTCGGCGGTTTTTGCCTCGGCTTCAGCTTCTTCCTTTAACAGCCTATCTGCTTCCGCCTCTAACTTTTTCTTGTCTCTTTTCTCGGCGGCCTTAGCTTTGACCTTCTTAACTTCCGCGGCCAGCGCCGATTTCTTGTCGGGTGTTAGGGCGGGTTTCTTTTCCTTCTCATGTTCTGCAATTATCTCTTTTGCTACCAGATTCAGTCGTTTTGTTCGTGCGGCCGCGCTAACGGGTATTCCTGCAGGCCAAAATGGATCACGAGGCCTTCCGACGGCCTTATCGCCCTCATAAACGATAAGCTGTCGCTCTGTGCCAAGATCTCCTTGTTCGTATTTATAGGAATATGGCGTTCCGGGTACCTCTTCAGCCTCAACTTCAGGCGCCTGGGGTACCTCTACGGGCTTTTCGGGCTCTACCTTGACCTCTGGTATAGGTTCGGCCTCAATCGCCGGCTCTTCGACCGCCGGAGCTGCTTCAGCCATGGCTTTAGCGATGAATCCCTGGGTAGCAGGCGAGGCCTTTATACCTCCTGAAATGGCCTGACTAACTCTTTCAGGCGCGAGTCCCATCTGGGCGCCTTCGCTCTGAAAGGCGGTTATTGTCTCTTCTGGTATTTCCGCGCCATACTTCTCTGTCTCATGCAAGATTCGGTTAAAGAGCCTATCTTCCTGACGCTTGAAGGTTTGCTGTAACTCTTTCCCGCGGGAGAGTAATCCACCGCCGGGCGGTTCTTCCGGTCCTATTATATCTTCCGCGGCCGTAAGTTCTTCAAATAACCCGGTAGCGGCCAGGGGTGATTTTGAACTCGGTGCCGTCCTTCTATCCGCGCCACGCTGAAAAGCCGCCACGGCCTCATCGGCGGTCTTGGCCGCGTTTATTTCCTGTAATACACGGTCGGCCTGTTCTTTCTTTGCCTGTTTCTCTACTTCCGGAGCGGCTTCCTGGTCGGTTTTCTGGATAGCGAAATCCACTATCGGCTTGGATATCGGTATTTTTTCCCCGGTTTGAATATAGGCGCCCGCGGTATCAAGCCAGGTCTGCCGATCTTCCGCGTCTTTCATGCGGTCGGCAATCTCCTTCACGGCGACGGCTCTTTGCCCCGGATCCTCGGAATTAAGGTCTGAATATAACTGGCGCGCGCGGACAGACTGCATCCCATGAACCGCGCCGCCGAAAAAGATAGAAAGAAACACGGCCGGAAGAATTGCTTCGGCTATTGCCTCTCCCGGGGGAAGGGTCGAAACCCCTGCTTCTTGAGCGGCCTTAGCCTGAAAATAAGCTGTGCCCATTTCCGACCCAACTTCAAACGGAGCCGCTTTAGCAACAGCTTTCCCAAACTCTTTTTTACCGCCCTTCATTAGTTGTCTTATGGTCTGTTTCAGGGGTTGACCTACGAGGGTTTTTCCGAGAACTCCAAAAGTAATTATCATCGCGGCATCACCCGCGGTCTCGCCCAAAGACTCTGCCAGGGCAGATATCAGAGCGTTTTTCTTTGCCTTACGCTCTGCTTCCTCGCCGGTTATTCCTTTAGTTTCAAGTTCTTTAATGGTGTCGTCAAAAGTTGTCTGATATTGGCCCAACCCAAAGGTAGCAAAAAGAGCGGCCAAACCACCCACAATGGCGCCTACCGGGCCAAAAACCATACCAGTGGCAATACCAACACCCAGTGGAGCCAGGGACGGCGCAACGCTTTCAACGGCCCCGGCAAACCCACGTTTTAAGAAACCCTCTTCTCCCCGGGCCTCGGCAATGTCAGGCTTGAATATATCGTATTTCTGTTCGGCCTTTTCGGTTACGTCCGTAACAGCTTTTCCCGCACGGCCAAGTAACCCTGTATCCTGAGTAGGATCAAGGTCGGCCATTCGAAGCGCACCGCCCACGCTCTCGACTAAACGCAGTCCACCCCGGGCCCCTCGAGAAATAATGTCGCTTATCATTCCCCGGTCGTACCCGACGTAATCCTCTGGCTCGTTAAATCTATCTGTAAGGGTTTTTTGTTCTTCCGGGGAAAAAGCCTGGAAATCAGCATGAGGTACGATGTATTTATCGAACCATCGACCTTTGATCTTAGCTCTTTCGTCTGGGCTGAAATCCCAAAAATCAGGACGTTGTAGTATTTTATTCCATTGTTCAAGCATAGTTTACTTAATTATTGGCTTTGAGCAAAGGCCAGTAACTTCATATATTCAACGTATTTAGGATTTTCGGTTTCAATTAGAGTGGGTTTTCCGCGACGGCCGGGGCCCATTGCTTTCGCGGGTGCACGAGCTTGTCTTGTCTGTGATGGTTTTTTCATGTAGGTTCGAGTCCCGTTAGGAGCAAGAAGCCTTATGGTGCCGTCATTATCCACCGTAATAACCCAGTCCTTGTATTTTTTGGCTAACGCTGAAGTCTCCTTCTCTTCGCCGGCGGGTTCGCTGCCCAAGTCTTTATCTTGAAGAAAGCCTTTGCCTTGTGCCGGGCGCTCTACACCTTCGTCGATATCCGGCGGCCCGGTTTGTGTCATGCTTTCACCGTGAGGATCCTGCCCCTTATCTTCGCTATCCGGAACCTTTACGGGTTTTTGTTTACTATCCCCCATGGATTCGGCTTCCTCGAGTAATCCTTTTAAATTCTCGCTCGCTCCATCCTCTAAGCCGCCTTTTCCCGGGGCTTGGACGCCGGCCGTTCCCGGATCGTCGGGAACAAGTTCGAAGGTAGTCACCTCATCTCGACCACCCCGGCCAAAAAAACCACCCTCTTTACCGGGTATCGTCTCCGAAGTATAATGCGCGCCCACCCCGCCAGAGGCCAAGATACCATTAACCGTATCGACGTTTTCGGGAGTTATCGCGCCCAAACTGTCTTTTGTTACTTTGCCCACTTCCGACCACGCCTTACCCCGGTTTGTTTGGGCCTTGAGCCTGTTTGCCTCTGTCCTTACTCCAATGTCTTTTGTCCGCCACGTTTCGTTATCTTCCGCGACTTTCTGGTCATGCGCCAACCGGTTACCGGCGATATTCTCGCGGGAAGTCATCCCGGCTTCGCTGGTACCTACCCGCGCTTCTCGGTTCAGTAAATTCTCTTTGGCAAGAAACCCTTGCCCGGCTTCACGCTCGGAAGTAGTAAAATCCTGCCTGCGTTTTTCGGCCCTTATGTCCATCTGCTCGAGAACCTTCAACCTCAGAGACTCGGCCAGCGCCTTTCTATTCTCGTCAGATAAGGTTTCCACCGCTCCCGCTGCACCTTTGGCAAATCCAAGTAATCCGGTAATCAGGTCCATTATAAAGCGCCTCCCAAACCTGGACCGCCTGCCCCCGGCGGAGAAGTATTAGGCCCACCCTGGCCTTGACCTGGACCCGTTAAACCTTCCGCCTGCTGTGCCATTTCCTGTGCTTGTTCCGGCGTCCATTTCCCGGTTTTCATGGCGTCTTGAACATATCGGCCGACAGCGGTACCAATAATGGTCTTGATCTGTTCTTCGTTGACCTGAACGTCAGACATCTCGATGAGATGATTAAGTATTTCACTCGCGCCATTCAGCACAACGGGCAGGCTGAACTCGACTCCACTTTTTTTGCCCTCGTCTTCAATTTTAAGTATAATGTCAAATAAGATATTTCCAATAACATCCACGCTGGCCCTTCCCTTTATTTTGTCGGCAGCCGGGCCTGCCTGCAGAATTCCCTGAGAGACAAAGATATTGTAATCGTTTTGTTCCGGGTTGGCTTGTTCCGGCTGAGAAGTTTTATTTCCAGCTGATAAATTTTTTTGAATCTTTTCAGGCATTTGCGGTCACCTTTTTCTTGAGTAAGCCGGCTTCCGGCCTTACCCATTCAGGACGTTCAGCGAATTTGCCAATCGACGGTAATATAGTTTTTAATTCCAAAGAAGTCAATCCTTTAATCTTGTCGGCGTCTATCTGTAACCTGTCTCGCTCCATCTGCATTTCCAGTTCTTTTTGCCTGCTTCGACCCTCGAGTACACTCGATGCGGCTTGACCTACACCCCCGGCGAGGACCTTTGCCGTGTCCGGATGTTTGTCAATAAACCCCATGGCCTTACCGAGAAACCCCGTCCCTCCACCGCCGGCGCCGGCAGCAGGAACGACAGCAGGTGCCGCCGCGGCAGGAATAGCTAACCCCGTTTCCGCGGCCCCCATTAATGCAGCCTCTCCCACACCAGCCGCACCGGCTTCAGCGACACCGCCGGCAGTCAAGCCAAGGGCGGCTGGACCCGCGAAAGCCGCGGCAAGTCCGCCTGTAACTCCACCAATCAGCGCGCCCATGAGAGCGCCTTTGAGTATATCCTCGCCCTTGATTGCCGCGGCAACTCCACCGATCAAGGCGCCGGCGGCTATGCCGATAAAAACACCCGTGGCTATGGCGGCCGCCCCGGCCGACATTCCAAAAGTAGTTATAAATACTCCCGCTATCGCTGCTGGCATTACCTTACCTCCGCTTTAGAAATTCCGTAAATATATTGATCGTGTAACCTCATGTTTTTTAAGAAAGACTTCTTGATCGTTCCTTCGTGCGTCATTCCGACCCTGATTAAAGTGTTACGCATTGGTTTATTAAATTCCGGTACGATTGCCACAATCTTGAGGCAGGGTGTGCCCCTGAAAATAGCCAAGCCCAGAGTTTCACATATCTCACGGCCCTGCCCGAAATAATCAGGATGTACCCCGCCGTGGATCTCGAGACAATAGTTCGACCACGGCTTGATTAAGAAGGCCCCGGCCATCCGTTCTTTATCGAATACGCCCATAAACGTACCTGTGATAACCAGGCTTTCGTCCTGATCCTGTAAAGCGGCCTTGATATGCTTCCATACCGGCCATGGGTCGTCTATCGGCTTTACGATCATATAGGCCCGCCGAAATTCTGGTAATCCCCGGGGCTTGGTGCATTAGATGGCCGCCTCGATATCGTCTTTGTTCTCCTCTTTTCGGCCTCGATCTCAGCGGATGTCTTTTTTCCTTCTTCTGGCGGTGCCCAGGTCAGTTCTACCTGCGCCACCACGGCGGCCGCATCGAACCGTGTCTGAGTGTTTGTGTTTAAAATCCGTATAGCCTCTTGCCTGTCTTCCGAGGTTGCCCAATCTGGGTTAGCGAGTATTTCCATATAATCTTGGATATAGCTCTCAGAAATAGTGTTATAAGTCTTGTCGAATCGAGCCCTATTGTCTTCGTCCATGTGTGCATAGTCTATATCTGCACGGGTCTGCAGGTCAAGTTTCTTCCACTCTAACTCAATAGCGTTTAACTGTTTGTCCTGTTCAAATTTTTGAGTCGCCATGGACTTGTCAAGTTCTCCTCTTTGGGAAAGTAACCCACCTTCCTGCTCAAAGCCCTGGGCTGACAAATCGGACGAGATATCACCCTGAGTCTCGTATAACCCTTCTTGGATTTCTCCCTGCTGTGCCAGTAGTTTGCTTTCTTGTAGAAAACCAGCATCTTGCGCGGCAATAGGCAATCCTGATTCTATGGCCGCCCGGGTGCCGGCCGTAACCGCCATGGTGGTATTTTGCAGGCCCCTCTCCTTCGCCCTGGATACAGCGTCCGCCTCGGCGGCTGTACGATACAAGCTACCCTTCTTCAATAGGCCGGTAAGCCGTCCCTCGACCGTATCTTCACCAGGACCGACGGGCGTACCGCCGGGTGGCGGAGTAAAAAAGGCACCCTCTTCATTGACTTCCAGACTGCCCTTACCCCATTCCTTGTTTGTGGCAGTAGTCGCGTCCGGAGAGGCGGTAGAGAGTAACTCACCGTCTTTATCGGAATAATCCAACCTTCTTTCCCTGTTAATTATCCCGGGCCGTTTTATATCCGATCCGTCTTTATAGTTTGGCATGGCATTACTTCCTTGCTTAGGAGATTTTTAAAATAAAGAGCCTATAAAACACCCGCCCCTACCAGGAATTACAATTATATCATCAGGGGGAGACGGTTCCAAGTCTTTATTCTGGACAAACGGCAGAGCAAGAATAACCCAGTAATCCAGCGATCTGTCATGTAATTCGATGGAAAAAACTATTTCTTGAACGTATATGTCATAATGATTCCAAGTTGCCAGAAATTGAAATCGACCACTTTCGGTAGTAATATCAGCTTGACCTGATCGATTTATATCCACGGGAGCAAAAGCCAGCGGCTCTCCGTCCAAATATATAATCTGGACCCGCACCTTTCCCACGCCATATTGGCTGATTCTTTCTTCTTCTGTCATGGAAAAACTCACGCCGGCAAAACCGAGCGCAAAGAAAATCGCCATTAAAATTATCACTATTCTTTTCATATCTCTGGTACTCCTTTTAAAATTTTAAATTAATGGTCATTTTATACTTCTAACGCTTCAAGTCGTTGATCGAGTTCTAAAACCGCCTTGTTTACCAAAGAAATCATCGCTCCAATATCTCTTCCCTCTTCGTCCTCTTCGTCCTCACGGCCCTTGATTGTCTTTCGTACACCTTCCGGCAAGGTAGTATGATCTACTTCGGCCCAATTACCCTTGATGGTTTTCATGTCTGGTTTAATCTCTTTAAGTAAACTCAAAGCATCTGAACCGACAAATTCCTTCGACCGGTCAGTGAATGTTAAGCAGGAGAAATTACCTTTGCACCAAGCATAATCAAGAGCAATATAGAACCCAAGAGTCCCTCCCACAACAAAATTATAATTGTTTTGACTTCTATCGTAGAATAAATAATCATTGGCGGCGAAATTAATTAAAGGGTTACTCAGTCCACTCACCCATAAATAAAAAGTGCTATCAACGTAATGAGCATCTGCAAATAATATGGACCAGTACCTATCAGTTTTTCCAAGAGTGGTTGCACTGTCTGTCTGCGGATAGACTTTAACGGCATTCATTATAATCTCAACAGCACTCATTGTAATATGTCCGTAAGCATTCCTGGCTTCTACTGCAATGGAAGTAAAATAACTACCATTAGGCGAAAAAGCATTTAAGCGAACATTAGTCTCGGTTGAACCTGAGTATATAAAAATCTCACCATAGCCCGTGGGATCATATTTTGACTTCAACCAGACCTTATCAGTTGCAAGAATTTTAACTTCTTCAAAAAGCTTGGAGGTTACTTCATTCCCGATTTCAAAATCAACTTGGCCGGTCACCGATGGTACAAGCTTTAATACTGTCCCGCCCGCAGACCAATTTCCAAGCATTGTAGTACATGAACTCCCTTGAAATTTTATCAGAGCCGGGTTGCTTATATTAGAAATAAGGGTTATGTCTGCGCCAGCATTAAGGACAATTGCCCCGGCCTGAGAAGCAGTAAGCGTAAAAACCCCGCTGGCATTAATCTTAAAAACGTCAGATCCGGACACCTGTTGAACTATTTCGGTGTTGTCAATCCAAATACCTGTTAGATCAACATCTTTGGTTCCTGAGCCGATTAAGAAATATCCGCCAGTATCGATTAAAACGGCCGAAGCGAGCGCGTCCCCGAGCACTCCGGTAGCTCCCTGTTGGCCCGCTACTCCCTGTTGACCCGCAGTTCCTTGAACACCCTGATTACCTGGAGAGCCTTGAACCCCAGTTTCACCCTGATTTCCCTGATTACCAGCAACTCCCTGTTGACCGGTTGGGCCTTGATTTCCAGCAGCTCCCGTTGCGCCCTGTACCCCGTCCTCGCCCTGGTTCCCTTGATTTCCAAGAACTCCTTGTTGGCCCGTGGCTCCCGTTGCGCCCTGGTTTCCAGCAACTCCCGTTGCGCCCTGAACCCCATCCTCGCCCTGGTTCCCTTGATTTCCAGGAGAACCCTGATTACCCGCCGGCCCCTGAGCGCCTTGTAGTGATAATATCGACCAGTAGGTAGCGTTAGGTGGTTCCTCATTAGTATGGATTTGACTGCAAATATATGAAGTCCCGTCGTTTTCTACTGCATTACTTGGATCGTATTCTGTTTCGCTGTCCCACGCCCCGAGCCAATTTAGACCATCAGATCCAACTTCGCCAGTTGCCCCTTGAACACCCTGTTGACCCGCGCTGCCTTGGGTGCCCTGATAACCTTGATTGCCAACCACGCCCTGATAGCCTTGATCACCGGTTGTACCAGCCGCACCGTCATTCCCCTGTTGACCCGCGCTGCCTTGGGTGCCCTGATAACCTTGATTGCCAACCACGCCCTGATAGCCTTGATTTCCGGGAGCACCGTCATTCCCCTGTTGACCCGCACTGCCTTGGGTGCCCTGATAACCTTGATTGCCAACCACGCCCTGATAGCCTTGATTACCACCAACTCCCTGATAGCCCTGGTTTCCCCTTGGTCCCTGAGCGCCGGTTACACCCTGGGCGCCGGTGAAGCTAACAATAATCCAACCGGTGTTCTCAGCATTTCGTATTTTCAATACAGACATTTAGATCAAAATCTCACCTACCGGCCTGGAAGAATAGGGTAATTTTAAAGCGATTAAATCCGCCTGCACGATGGGAATTTTATTTTGTTCGTGAAATTCGTTTGGAAACCAGGTAGTTATACGACTTTTTTGGAATCGACCTTTGTATTTAGGTTGAATAAATATGGCAAAGTCTCGATGAGTGTAATACCAAAAACTGTTTTCATTCCAAAAGCTTACGTGCGTTGGGTCCTGAAAGGCCCCGCGGCCGTCCGTGCTCGGAACATCGACAAATAACCATCCCCCGGGAGCGAGTACCCGGTAGGCCTCATTCATGGTATGGACTGGATCTGAGAGGTGTTCCACAATATGCGAGGCCATAATGACCCCTATACTATGATCTTCAAAGGGCCACGGCTTGTTTAGGTCCGCGATAATATCGGCATCCCGGAGGTCCACCGTCTCGAATCCCGGCCAGGAATTGAACCGGCCGCCCAGATCGATTTTTCGTAAACCCTCGTCTTCGGCCCACCGAATAGCCATGGCCCGGCTATATTTCAGGTAATTCCGGTCTGTCTGGGCCTGCACGTCATCGTTATAAATAACGCAACTATTGGCTTCGTGTACCCGGTACAGGTACAGGCATTTATTAATATGCTTCATGCCCTTTGATCCGTATTTAATATACGTCCGGCATACAAGGTCGTGATCGTCTCCAGCCCTGATTTCAGGATCATGCCCGCCAAGAACGTCATAAGCAGTTTTTCTCCAGCATCGGACATGGTTAGGAGCCCACTCTATCCGTCTCATCATTTGAGCTGCAGGCGGCCAAGCTATTTGTTCAATGAGTTCGTGCTGTTTGTAGCTAAAAGGCCTCGACTTCCACCCGTAATAAGAAGAAAATTCGCTTGACGCCCACGTTTTATCCTGAAAACTGGCGCTATTTGAGTACGCAAAGGCTATCTTTGAGCCTTTAAAGGCTTCGTGAATTAGAAACAAGGCGTCCGGGGTCAGTATGTCGTCCGCGTCGAGTTCGACAATGACTTCACCTGTTGCCTTAGAACAACAAAAAGCTTTTAACCGACCGATAGAATTGTATTTTTCGATCTCGTCGTCCGGTATCGGAAAGACTTTGACTTGCGGATGATTGACTATAACTCGAGGTACGTCTCCACCGTTATTAGGGCAAATAATCCATTCCCAGTCAATACTTTCGTCCTGTTCAAGTAAACTGTTATACGCCTCCATCAAATAAGGCGTTGAAGCTTTATGAACCGGTGTAATAATTGATAATTTCATGTCTTTTCCTTCCCTGGTAGGAGTTTAAAGTTTACGAAGTGTCCACCCAAAGCATACCGGCAATCGGTGCACTGGGTTCGGTGTCGGAAATGGTTACAGCAACGGTAGCGGCTCCGTCGCCCGCCTCACTACCCTGCATTTCAAAATAACCCGAGGTTGAATTATATCGAACGGAATATATTTTATACTCAAGTATATCGTCGGCGGCCAGAGCATCCCCGTTTTTACGGGTTATTGCCTTGGCTCCTAAAGAATCCACGTTAATGGACGATGCCCCAGTATTCGTGTAAGCAGCCTTAAAAAGAACTTCCATTCCGTCAGTATAAGAGGACGGGGCATGCGGAAGTGCTAAAAGGAGAGTGTTGGCGGATCCAGTGGCTACGGCGTAATTAACTAAATCCCTTAACAATTCATCTTCGTCCGGAAGTTTGTCGAACGCAGCTCCAAGGGCATCCAGCGGAGCGTTTATCTGTGAGCTTCTGGCTTGAATTCCAGGATCTACCCGATAAAGGGCGGGATTAAAATAGTCATTTTCACTCATCGCTGAATACCTCGATTATTATAATGAACAGTGTATCCCTGAAAGGTATGCGAGCCGGCCCCGGTGAGTCCCTCTCGCGGGCTTTCCTCGTCGTCTTGAAGTTCAAAAACACCAGAACAGTATAACATTAAAGAGAAATTCTTGCCCGATCCGTCTACAATAAGGGTTGAATAGTCGGTGTTTTGCCCGTCCCATACGAGTTCGTCCCAGTCGTTAATATCCCAATAACCACTGGGGCTTTTCGGATCCAAGGTATCGGCCCACGCAACGGCCGGGTTTCCTTCACCACCATAATTGTAATCAATGCTGGCAAATAAATAGGTGTATCTTGGAGCCTTTAGTTCGAAAATCACCCGCCGTATCCTCTTTTTCCTTTGCGAAGACTTTAAATTGTTAAAATGAAGCCTGAGAACGCTTTCGATGGGTTCGCCGTTAAAGGACGTACCTTTGTCTAATTGATAAACAAATCCATCGGTTGAGCCAAAAAAAATCTCTTCCAGTCCGGTAGCGTCTTCACTGGAGCACACACACACGGGAAGCTTGTCGTATAACTGCCTGGTAAACCCGACTACCTTATCCTTGTCCAGCGTAAGAGTGAGTACCCTCATATCGTCGAAAAACAGGCGATATTGATTTTTCTCCTTTATCCTGGCCGAAGACTGAACATTCCCAAGTTTTGTTATAAGCCAGATATTTACAAACTTTGAAAGCGTATTTGACTTAAAATCTCCATATTCCTGGGCCGCCACCAATCCGGTCAAGCCCCTGTCGTCAAGGAATATGCCTGCGCCTATTGATTGTAAGGTCCACTCAATAGCTCCCGCTTCGTCTCGATAATTTTGTAAATCCCACGTATTTACGTCGTAACCATAGAGGATTTTAGTAGAATTTCTGGAAAAAATAACCAGCGAATTTGGCTCAGGCATTAACCCGGTAATTTCGTCTCCCATGCCAAGTTCGGCTGCCCCGATAACTACTGACCAGATATAGGGCTTACCCGGGGCGCAATGTTGCAACGAACCACCGGAAAAAGAATAAAACAAGTGCTTTCGGTGAGCTGTAAGATGTGACGGGGTATCCGTGGTCATTCCGGTGGTAATCCAGACAAAGTAAGTGCCGTCCCACTCGAAACCTTTATTCACGCCGTCAACGCCGTACATGCGGTAGGTTCCGGCGTGTCCGCCGAAATTCTCATTGTCAAACTCAAACCGGCCGGACGCAGCGAAGGCGTTTGCGGTCTGGCCCCCGGTTGCGTCAGCCGCCCCGGATCCGCTACCGGTTATGGCCCCGGCAGTAAAATTCCCGCCTGCTCGCCCGGTGATGGTAAAATAACCCTCTGCATCTCCAGCCGTCCAGGTCCCGTCTGTGACGACAACCCGGCGTACTACGGCCGTAACTCCGCCCTTGGTGACCGTCTCACCCTCGACAAAGGCTACCGCCCCGGTATCGAAAGACAGGCTTTCTCCCAGATCACAGGCGGTCCACCCGGTAGCAGAAGACTTGAACATGACGGCCGCCGTACCGACCGAGTTATTTCTGAAAGCATATTTCGTCCCTTTGTATTGCCAGACACCCAGAATATTCCCTGAGCCAGCCACTATGGCGATATCGTCCCGGATAGCCTCAATGGTTGCCAGGAGCCAAATACTATCGTCAGCGTCGGTCTCAGCCCCTCTCTCGGTGGCCGTGCCGTCTGCTATGGCTTTGGCCCCGCTGACCGAAAGAACCTCGTCGTCAACGTAGGTCCCAGTCACATTAAAAAGTACCAGATACCCTTCAGCGTCTCCACCGTCCCACGTTCCGGACGTCACTTCGATAATCAGAACTTCGCCGCTTGCGCCGCCGGCCCCGGTTACCGTGTCTTCTACCGCTATTTCCGCGGTCCCTATATCGAAATTCAGCACCCAATAACTCGCGTCAGACGGTTTAGGGCGCCCATCGAAGGCCTCATACCCGTCTATTTGACGATATCGGCCGAACTCGTCGAGTTCGTAGTTCTGCGTCAACATAGCCCTGCCGGGTTTGACATTAGCCGCGGGAGTTATAAGGTCCTCTCCGCCGGCCATGGGAAAATACTTCTCTTGAAGCTTTATTTCGGGAAAACGTCGCTTTTTCATACCAATGACGGGCCCCAACCCATTCGGGGAAGGTAAGCAATCCTTAACCTCATTAAAAGGTTTTTATACTCAATCTCCCCCATGTCAGAAACTTCCGGCGCGCCCTCGAACCCGCCAAAAAACATCAAAGCTCTCCAAACAATGATCATGTTATAGTCATCAAAGAGCGGCGTGTCATCGTTATTGGTGACATCTAATACGTCGATTGACTTTATATATTCACCATTTACGTTGTATCCCGCGTCAGGGATGGCCGCTAACTGTATTGATTTGTTAAACTTAATAGTAAATACGGTAGGACGATTAGAATCGACTCGAGCAGATCCACTGAGATAAATAGCCTTGAAGTCGTCCCATGGCAGGAAAGCCAGGTTCCCTTCGTCTGTTATCGCCGAATATAACCGTATTCCGGACGCTCGATTATTATAAGGATAATAAAGCCACTCCTCCAGGTCGGTTATTCCGGCAGCCGCGGGAGAATAGTTAGCCGTCCCGGAAATAGTAGTAAAGGAAAACTCTCCGCGCCTGAACAGCCAGGTTTTATAAATCGCCTGAATTGCTTCGTAGGCGGAATTGATCCAGTTGACCAGTCGAAGGTTTTGGCCGGTCTGGTCAACTACCGAAGAAGGAGCGGAGCCAGACAGCGCGGCTTCAGTATGAAGTCTTTGTACCATTTCGAGGAAGGTCAGCCCTTGCCCTGCTCCGGCAGAGGCGACGGTTCCAGTGGTTTCACCAGGCATTAATCAATTACCTCTATATCCGGATTAGGGAAGTTCTTACCGCTTTTAGAAGCCCATAAGTAATACGTGTTCCCCAGGGTCAGGTTAAAAGTTATTTCGCCATTCGAGTCAGAGGTGCCAGAGCCCACGACCACGTCGTCCGGATCATTGGTAGCAGTGACGTATACAAATACGTCCGGCTCACCCACCCCGGCTATGTAAGTTGTATAGACCCATGGCCGGCTACCGGTCCCAGAACCAACGCCAGTGACCCAATCTGCATTTCCGGTATCAAGTATGGCTTTATTGGAATGAGTAGCTTTGACAAAATCCGTGCCCTTTAAATCGGTTAAATGAGTCATAATGGTTGTCTGGTTAGCCACGGTCGCATCACCACCACCGCCACCACCACCCTCAACTTCTTCAATTTCGTCTGACAGGTCTTCCAGCGTATCGCCGTCCGCGCCTGTCCGGGCTATCTCACTGGCCCCCGAATCCGTACTCTTGATCGGGAAGGAAGTCGATTCATCGTGTTTTGCGGCGGTAATAGCGTTATCCTCAAGCTTCATTTCGCTGCCCACGGCGGCCGGTGAACCCGGCAGGTTATCGGTCTTGGCTTTTACAGCGTCCACCACCGTATCTATGGTGTTTTGCTTGGCTTCCGTGGCCACATTGGCCGTAATCCTTGCCATTTCAGTGTCGTACTCACTCGCGGGGGCCGGTGAAGCAGGGATATTGTCTGTTTTATCCTTGATTGCCCCGACCTCTGTGTCGATGTACGCGGCGATAGTTGCCAGCAATCCAGCGATAACCGAAGCGTCGGCGGGGTCGACGGGCAAGTTGTCGGTCTTGGCTTTGACAGCATCCACTACCGTGTCCATGGTGTCCTGCTTGGACTCATTGGCCACGGTATCGCCCGCATCATCGAGAACGTGGAGCTTGCCGTCCGTTTCTGGGACTGCCGTACCGCCCACCTGGTTGACATCCACTTCCAACTTGTCCGATCCGGCCACCAGGGCGTTATAGACCGCTTGTGGGACCACGGTATAAACAGGGCTTTCAAAGGGTAGCACACCGTCACACAGCCCTACCAGTCTGAGACTGCCTTCGGTATCGTTCTGGCCAGCAGTGATCTCCACTTCGTAAACACCGCTTCCCTTGTGGGTCCAGTCACTTGTTCCACCGCTGGTCAGGGTAAGATCGACCTTGACCAAAGAGGTAGCCGATTTCTTGAGCAGGTCAACGTCCATATTGGTTTCGTTATAGGCAATGGCCTCCTCCAGACTTTTGAAATCGGTATCATCAATCAGCGGCCCTACTTCGACCACCACAGCGGTATCCACGGGCAGAAAAGGCATCAGGCCGCCCTCCTCATTTTATTTCGTTGATAGTACCACCAGGGATTGCCGCTAACCGCCCCCCCAAAATCAAGATATATCCTTGCTCTGGCCGCATTGGAAGTTGTGTTATGAATTACAGCGGGCATTGTACCGTCATAAGCCGGTATCGCATAATAACCATCACCGTTATCGACCAGGTCATACCTTATGCCGTGGCCATTGTCGGGACAAGCAAGGGCAAGATAATGATTCTCGGCGGCGTTTAGGGTAAAAGCATCGCTCGAAACATCAATCGAACTCCAACCACCATTAGCCTGTGCCGCCATTGCGATTACATGAGTGCCACCTAATTCTCGATTGCCTACTGTGTCGTATCCGTCGTACATGGAAACAACAACATCGCTAAGGCTATTATTATTCGTATAAATGTAAATTGTATTAGCGACACCTGAATTAGCACCAGTATTTGAAAGATACCTTAAACAGTAAAAGTAAGGATTGCTATTATAAAAAGATGCTCCCGCTCCATCGTATCCGATTGTAGGATCAAGGATTACCGGATACACAGCATTTCTCATCCAAGTACGAGGCAATTCAAACTTCTCTATCCCGTTTTCTATCCGAAAATCTTCAACGAATATCTTTCGTCCAACAGCATCTTTTAATTCGGGATTAAATAAATGGCCCCATTTCGCGGCGCGGTATTTATTATTAGACTTGTCAA
>SDBT01000372.1_pt1 | contig 69179 bp, 67 predicted proteins | sample 2277101 | NCBI WGS metagenome assembly SDBT01 (sample SAMN10404973, study PRJNA504765) | marine sediment metagenome | isolation source: marine sediment core GS10_PC15, 103 cmbsf | place: Arctic Ocean: Southern Knipovich Ridge | collected 2010
GACCCCCAGGACTTCCTCTTGCAAATCGCCGAGAGCGAAGGCCCTTTCACGGACGAGGCCCAACTCGACGACGACACCGACCCGACGCTACCGGCGATGAAGTCCTTCTCGGTTGTACCGGGCCCGCACCTCACATCGGAAACGCTGATTCCGCCGGATGGCGAGTTCGCTGTTTCCGTCTTTCACGATGGAACGTGGCGGACCGTAGGCTCTCTTTCTTACGGGAAACATCCTGTCGAGAAGCAACTTGACCTTTCCGGCCTTGGCCTTTCTGGTGAGGTCAGGGTCCGCATAGACCACTCTGGAGATACGGCGGCTCACATTGACGCCGTTCTTCTCGGGGGCCAGGCGCCCCGCAGTGTAGTCGGCGCAGGGGAGAAGGCACCCCTTGCCCTGAAGAAGCTGGCCAGGAGCGACCACGACGTGATCGATGCCCAGGGCAGGACGCTCACATTCACCTTTGATATTGATGGCAAAGCCCCAACCTTGTCCCTGACGGCGCGAATCGAGCCGGAGATCATAAGCAAGATCCCTTTCCAGTTTCCCATTGAAAACCTGTACCAGAAGCTAGACGCGTCGTCCAGTTTCTACACGTATGCCTTGGGCAGCCAGCGGGGCAACTTGGGGATTGACGGGAACCTGGAAAACGAAAACCTGGGAAGGCCTTTCTTCAGAGTATTCACCAAGCCGGGGAGCGGGCATCCATCTGATTACACCTACGGTTGGGTGCGCAATGATGACCAGAATCTGTACGTAGTGATTGAGTTTGTGTCTGATAACACCATGGATGGCGACAAGGACTACGCCAAGGTGTACGTGAACACTCAAGCAGGCTTGAAGGAATTCAAGGTCTCGGTGCCTGAACAGAGCTGGGGTGTGCCGGGCTTTGTCTATACGGACCGCGCGGTTTACCAGCACAAGGTCTATGAATTCGAGATCCCGTTTTCCGAGATTGGCCTGGCAAAGACCAGAGCCGGCGAGACCGTCGAACTGGCCTTTGCAGCCTACGGCACAGCCGGCCCACAGCCCCCTTTTAGCAAGTTCTTCATTCCGGACGACATCGGTCCCGGCGAAACCAGCGAGCTCTATTTCGCCATCGATAACCCAGACTCGGTCCCGAGAACCAACCTGGACTTTACCGATAACCTGCCGGCCGGAGTGACGATCGCTACGCCGTCGAACGCCTGGACTGACTGCACTGGCGGCACGCTCACTGCCGTCTCAGGTACCAGCACCATCAGTTATACCGGCGGCAGTGTCGAAGCCGAAAGTTCGTGCGAAGTCTATGTCGAATTGACCAGCAGCATTGAGGGCACGCACGTGAACACGACGGGAGATCTGACCTATACCGGCAACAGCGGCACCGCCAGCGCTGATCTTGAGGTCCAGCCACCGCCAGAGCCCGTCGGGGGTTACGTCGCCCCGGTGAACAAGCTGGGGCTGGTGGCGCCGTGGGTGGGGCTGGTGGGGTTGGTTTCGCTCGCTGCTCTCACGGTTGCGCTGGTCAGGAGGCGCAGGGGCTAGCGGCTCCGCCGTGGCATGAAGTGCCACGGCTACGAAGCTGCCACCCCGTAAACGGGGTTCTTGAGCCCGATGAATCGGGCGCGAGCTTTGTAGCACGGCCACCCTGTAGTTGGCCTACAGGACAACTGCTTCATGGCCGTGCGGCTGGGGCTGGCGGCACTGGCTTCGCTGGCCGCTCTCACGGTTGCGCTGGTCAGGAGGCGCGGGGGCTAGAAGCCCATATCAAGGCAGAGGGCTCTGGCGGACGGATCACCAGAGCCTTTTGTTTTGAATATGAAACCTTAAAATATTCAAACTCGTGCTGACAGGCCGTATCTAAATCGGCATTTTTACGTTATATATGGTAGAAGGGGATGATGCACCCCGAAAGAGAGCAAGCAGTGGTAGTCCAGAGATCAGATACCAGACACCAGACTTATGCTCTGAAAAGCGGCGGCGGTTTGGCACGCCTGGCCGACAGTTGTACTTGCACGCCAACCTGACGATGCTCCATGAGCGCCTGAGGTTGGCGTTTTTTGTTGCCTCACCCCCGCTCAATCGGCGGGTAAGTCTCCAAAGGAGGAAACGAAGATGAAGACGAGATCATTATTCGGTTGGCACAAAGCACCAGAATCCACAGAGGAGGGAAAGGACAAAATGAAGGCAAATGTAAAGGGGTTTGGATTGGTATTGACTACGCTGACTGTGGCGAGCCTGATGCTGGTGTTAGCCGTGCTGGTTCTTACGGAGACGCCTGTCATGGCAAATCCTGGGACGACCTACTACGTGGATGATAACACAGGGAACGATAGCCGCACGCCTGCGGAGGCGCAGGTTCTAGGTACTCCCTGGAAAACCATCAGCCACGCGGTGGCTACCGTTCCGGCGGGTGTCCTCGGCGACCCCAATATCATCAACGTGGCGACGGGGCTCTATAACACCAAGGATAACGGAGAGGCGTTCCCCATAACATTCACCAATGCGCACGTTAAGCTCGTCGGCGCTGGGGCGGGGACCACGACCGTGGATGGGGAAGGCACGGTAGACATATTCAACATCGCTGCAACTGGCATAACCATCGAGGGGTTCACCATCAGGAACGCCACGGACGACGGGGTCGAAGCCAACATCGGCGGTTTCACCATTCAGGACAATGTTTTCACCGGTGTTGACTATGGAGTCTACCTGGAGATTAGCCGGACGCTCGCAGCCAACTACATCGTCTCCGATGTGGCGGTCCTTGACAATACGTTCACCGTCACGGACACGGGATTCGAGGTGGACATTGTGTTGGATGGCAATGACGGAGCCTACACTGTTGTCGTCAGCAATTTTAATGTCCTGAGCAACACCTTCACTGTGCTGATTAGCGACACCGACAACAACGGCGTAAACTTCTACGACCTCTGGGTAACGGACATCAATGGCGGACAGATCACGGTGGGCGACATAACCATCTCCGCCAACACGTTCTACAGCGGCTACGATGGGATTGACATCTTTGAGGGTACCGACTACGGCGGCTTCGAGTACATCACCGATACCCTCATCACCGTGGGCGATATCATCATCACTGACAATGTTCTGCGAAACCAAGCCGACACCGGCATAGAGGTTGAATTCTACGAAGCCGGCAACTGGTACGGCACAACCGCGGGTAACTTCGGCGACCTGGTGATAGACGACAATGACATACAGAACACCGGCGAGGATGGCATTGAGATTCCCCGGCACACCTACGCAGACTATTTCTACAATACTGCCTCCCTCACGCTGGGCGACGTCCACGTCGAGGGCAATGAGGTGTTGGATGGTGGTGACGACGGTATCGAGTGGTGGGAGGAAGATGCTGATGACTTGCGCAACAACACCTCGGTAACCGCAGGACAGGTATCTATTATAAGTAACACCCTAGATGTCGCCCATATGGGCATTTATGGCGGTTATGAAGAGTTCGGCTATGATCTGTATGATACTGCGGCAGTCACCGCCGGCGATCTCCGCATAGAGAATAACGCCATCAATGCCGCATATGAAGGCATCCATCTTGAGTACGACGACATCGCCTATGACGTACATTCCAATACCGTCACCACTCTTGGAGATGTGTATATCGCGAGCAATGTGATCAGTAGCACAAACGAAGCCATCCATGTTTACTACGCCCCCGCCTATAAATATACTGGAGAAGTTGCCACTGACATGGAGGACAACGCACAACTGCTCATGGGCAATCTCTACATCCAGGATAACGACCTCCGATCGAGTGAAGAGGACGGCATAGAAATCTACTATGGGGACACATACGTGTGCGAGTACATGTATGACGATTCCTATGCAAAGTTGCCCGACTATGTCATCACCGGCAATACCATTAACGCAGGTGACGATGGCATCTACCTCTACACCAATGGGAACCCCTGGGGCATGTTCGACAACTCCATCTGCGACTTCGGCGGTGCTCTGATAGATGACAACACCTTCAACGACCAGGGCGTCGGCATGAGCGACGGCATATACTTCGACTACGAAGACGTCTGCTATGCCGACGATGGCGGGGGCTGCTTTGACTACAGCACCACCACAATCGGCGATGTCACCATAATCAATAACGAGTTCTATGACCTGGTGGATGAGGCCGTATTTATCTGGTACGACGATATCGGTTATGAGCTCCATGACGAGGCACTACTGCAGGTAGGAAACCTGGTGATCGCCACTAACGTGATAAGCGGCGCCGACTACGGTATCGATGTTGCGTATTACTATATCGTAAGTTATGACGATAGCACGGTAACCATGGGCGCCCTGGACATCACCAGCAATGACATCAGCAATGTGACCACTGACGGCATCTACGTTGGCTACTGGCTAAGCGCTACTGTCAACTCCACCCAGACCATCAGCCGGACGCTGATCATGAGCAACACCCTGTACGGAAGCGGCGACGATATCTACCATGGCATCCATGTGTCTTATGATGATGGAGACAGCGACGTTGGCGCCACGATTACTCTGGGGGAGCCTATCATCATCAGTAACACCATCGAGCTCTGGACATACGGGATCTACCTTGAGGATGTGAACGAGGAAGTTGGCGGCGCCACCGTGTCCTACAACCTCATCCGCGATAACGGCGACGGCATCTATCTTGAGGGCTCCGATTACATCACCATCACGTGCAACGACATCCTGAGCAACACGGCCAGTGTAGCTTCTGGAATCCACCTAGACTCCGTGAGCGGAGAGGACACCGTCATCCACAACAACAACATCGTGGGTAATTCTGCCAGCGGTGGCTACGGTGTCTACTTCAATACGGTCGCAGGCACGATAGATGCCGAGAACAACTGGTGGGGTGCGATTGATGGGCCCGACGACGACGCGGCAGTGATCAACGGCTCCGGTGACACAATCAGCTCCGGCGTGGACGCCGATCCCTGGCTGGCTAACAGATCAGTCTGCACGCCGCAAAATGCCCTCAACGTGAATCTGGCCGGGAGCGGGACCGGCACGGTAACCAGCGCTCTCGTTGGGGTCAACTGCGGCACGGACTGCACAGAAGTCTATGACAAGGACACGGTCGTCACCCTGACGGCCACCCCTGATGTTGGTTCCGTCTTCGTCGGTTGGAGCGGGGATGCCGACTGTTCCGATGGCCAAGTCACGATGGACGTCGAGAAGACCTGCACCGCCACCTTCGGATTGTTCGTGCCCGTCGGCGGGATCGCCGTGCCGGTGAACAGGCTGGGGCTGTTGGCCCCGTGGCTGGGGCTGGTGGCGCTGGCTGGCCTCGCGGCCCTGGGGGTTGTGATGGCCAGGAGGCGCAGGGGTTAGGGTTTTGTACATTCGTGAAGTGGCCCGTCACCTCTAACTGAAAAGCCACCAGGGGGTAGAACCTCTGGTGGCTTTTTGTGATGTCCTACTACTCCTCCTCGTAGGGGGAGGCTGGGAGGGGGTGAATTTGTCATTCAGAGCCCATCCCCACGTTAAGTGAGCCGGCGTTCAGAGTACAGATACGGACTCATGAACCCAGCCAGGGCATCGGCTCCCGACGTGGCTCCTGAGGACAGGATGCGCCTGGCTGCCCGCTGTACTCCTATGGTGTCCCCCCTTGCTAGTGCTGCCAGCAATTCGTGCCAGTTTTCTCCGAACAGGCCCTCTTTGGCGCTACGCAGGAAGGCCCTGCTGAGGAGGGTGGTCCTGCCCTCCGTTGCTTCGAGGATGATTGGGCAAGCCTCCTCGGGCGATACCCCGCATGAGCCTGGCCAGACCCGAAGCCCAGCCATAAGCCCCACCAGGTAGTCATCCCCGGCCGGCGTCAAGCCCGGCCCCAAACCGGCCAGTAGCGTCGCGTTTTCACGGATGCCCGACCGGTCGCCATCTTGCAGCGATTGCATCAGCCCTTTGATCGCCGCCCGCGCCATTGTCAAGAAGGCCTGGTTCTGTGGCGAAGCCGTTTCCACTTCCGAGCGAGTTCCATCCTCACGCGCCCTGGGCCCTTTCTTTTCATCTAAAACTAGACTCAGTAGATCACAGGTGCTCGCGGCGGATTGCGTGCAACGCGGGAAGTCCTTCTCCACGGTTGCCTGCCGCCGCCAAGCCGCTTGATCTGGCGCTTGTCCTGAGCATTGCCGAAGGGATCCAGCGGGAGCAGATTGTGAAATGTCATTTTGTGATAGCCAACTGCACAGCGCGGCCAGGTTGCGTTCCAGCCTTCTTGGTTGAGTTGCCAAACGCCCCCAATCCACTTCGGGCCTCCACAACTGAGCCTCATCTAACGAGACAACCAGCGAAGCGCCCAAAACGAGTTGGGTATCGGAAAAGACTGCTAGCAACCCAGGCTTCACGCGCTCAAGAACCCCAGTCTCCTCGATCACAATGTTCAGAGGGCCGTTGCCGATCGCTGGGCCAACTATAGCGATTATCTCCCCCTCGGAGGTCAGCAGGTTGCAAGCCCGGCGGCGGTGTCCTGAGCGGCTCGACTGAGCTCGCCGAAGTCCTGTCGAAGGGTAATTGGCGAGCACCCGGCCGGCCAAGTACTCCCTCTTCATCATGTCGAAAACCGGTCGGCTGATTGACAGCGCCTTCACACGCTGGTTTCTCATCCTGCCACTCCATCAGGGGAACTGTACGCCTGGTCATTATGAGGTGGTATATCAGGGAGGGGAGGCCATGATGTGGTCGGGATGGGCATGGGTGAGGATGATGCCCATCAAACGTTCGGGGTTCAGTCCAGCCTTGAGAAGCGTTTGCGTTCAGGGGGTAGGCCAAACGTGGTTTCGATACGCCCCCTTTCGGGGCTACTCAACCGACGTTTGGCCGCCCCCCAGTGCGATCACTTGGTTTCGATCAGCTACGATCAGCCAGGTTCTCAGTCCGCCCCCGCCAACTCCGTCTCCCCCAGCAGGGCCAATTCCACCACCTCTTCGCATTTAACACACTTGGCTCTTTCCTTGCCAGCAGCAGCCAACAGGCCGCCGCAATTGGGGCAAGGCTGGGGCAAGGGGCGTTTCCAGGTGGCGAATTCACATTCAGGATAGTTGGAGCAGCCGTAGAAGACCCGCTTCTTGCGCGTCCGCTTCTCCACCAGGTCGCCGCCGCACTCCGGGCAGGCCACGCCGGTCTTGATCTGGTAGGGCTTGGTGTTGCGGCACTCTGGGTAATTGCTGCAGGCGATGAACTTGCCGTAGCGGCCGAACTTGACGACCATGGGATGGCCGCACTTCTCACACATCTCGCCAGTGGATTGCTCACCGAGATCCACTTTTTCCATGGTGAGCACAGCTTGCTTCACCGCCTCATCGAAGGGGCCGTAGAATTCCTGCAACATCGGAACCCACTCCCGCTCACCTGAGGCGATGAGGTCCAGCTCCGCCTCCATACGAGCGGTGAAATCCACGTTTATGATGTCGGGGAAATGCTTCACCACAATATCGTTGACGATAAAGCCCAACTCGGTAGGGAACAGGCGTCTATCCTCGCGATCCACGTAACCCCGAGTTTGGATGATGGAGACGATGGGCGCGTAGGTGCTGGGCCGGCCAATGCCGTACTCCTCCAGGGTTCTGACCAGGGTGGCCTCGCTGTAGCGCGGCGGCGGCTTGGTGAAGTGCTGCTCTGGCAAGAGCCGCAAGAGGTCCAAAATCTCGCTCTGGGAGAGCGGCGGCAGAATCTTGCCTTCGCCCTCATCAGGAGCCTCATCCTCGTCCCTGGCCTCTTCGTAGACGATCAAGAAGCCCCGGAATCGGATGCTGGATCCCGTAGCTCGGAAGAGATAGTCTGGGGTGGCGAGGGACGGGTGGCGAAGATCGATCACTTTTGTCTCGTCATCAGACACCTGCAATTCGGAATTGGCCACGATGTCCACGGAGACGGTATCGAAGATGGCCGTGGACATCTGGCTAGCCAGGAAGCGCTTCCAGATGAGATCGTAAAGGCGGTACTGGTCGCGCGAGAGATACTGTTTTATGGCTTTGGGCTCGCGATGCACCGAGGTGGGCCGGATAGCTTCGTGGGCCTCTTGTGCGCTCTTGGCTTTAGTTTTGTAGCGGCGAGGTTCGGACGGCCTATATTTAGCGCCAAACTTTTCGGCGATGTAAGCGCGGGCTTCCTCCTGAGCAGCCTCAGCCACGTTGACGCTGTCGGTGCGCATGTAGGTAATGAGGCCCACTAATTCCTCATCGCCGATCTCCACCCCCGAATAGAGTTGCTGGGCAATCCGCATGGTGCGCTTGGCGGTGAAGCCGAGCCGTCGGGAGGCCTCCTGTTGCATGGTGCTGGTGGTGTAAGGAGGCGAGGGGTTTCGCCGCCGCTGGCCCTTGCGCACTTTGGTTATGATATAGGTCGCTTTCTCAAGATCATCTACGATCTTCTGGGTATCCTCCTCGTTCTTTAGATCCACCTCCTCGCCGCGAATGCGGTGCAGCTTGGCGGTGAAACTGCGGCGCTTTTTCTCCCGCGAGGTTTTCCGCCGCTTGGCCAGCTCTGCCTCAATGGACCAGTACTCCACCGGCACAAAGGCCTCGATCTCCCGCTCCCGCTCGACGACGAGGCGCAAGGCCACCGATTGTACTCGTCCGGCTGTGGTGCGATTGCGTACATTTTCCCAGAGAAGCGGGCTGATTTTATAGCCCACCAGGCGGTCCAGGATGCGCCGGGCCTGTTGGGCGTTGACCAGTTGCATGTCTATATCGCGGGGGTGAGAGAATGCTTCATTAATGGCATCGCGAGTGATCTCGTGGAAGACCACCCGCCGAACCTGATTCTTGCTGATTTTGGCCGCCACCATGAGGTGCCAGGCAATAGCCTCCCCCTCACGATCGGGGTCTGTAGCCAGGTATACCTCGCCAGCCCTCTCGACCTCCTGTTGCAGTTCCTTGACCACATCCCTCTTCTCGTTGGGCACGCGGTAAGAAGGCTCGAAGTCATTCTCCACATCCACGCTGAGGCGCGACCTGAGGAGATCCCGCACATGGCCGATGGAGGCCTTGACGCGATAGGGATGGCCCAGGAACCTGCCGATGGTACGGGCCTTGGCCGGCGATTCCACGATGACCAACTTGCCATCGCGTTTGGGTGGCTTGGGCTTAGGCTTAGGCTTGGGCTTGGGAAGCCCGGCGTGGGCAGGGGTTTCGCCCATGCGAAACATCTTGGTTCCACACACAGAGCAAGTGCCCGCCGTGGCTGGCCGACCGGCCTTCGTAAAGACCGGCTGCGGGTTCTCCACCTCTTGTTTAGCTCTGCACTTCATACAATAAGCAACGATCGAGTTATCGGTCATGATTCTTTCCTAAGCTTCCTTCTCCACAGCTATTGTTAGCGACTTAGCACTTCTAAAAGACAAAGGTGTCTCAGAAATATGCCGCCGCCGATCACAGATACTCTTCCCTGCCGCTCTCCTTGATCTTCCTCACCAAATCCCGCACCTCTTGAGCTCGCTCTTTGGGACAGATCAGTAGAGCATCCTCGGTATCTATAACGATCATGTCTTCTAAGCCAATGGTGGTCACCAGACGGCGGGAGCTGTGGATCAGGCAGCCCGTGGTGTCCAGCCCGATGTGTTGGCCGACGGCGGAAGACCTCGCGATGACGTTGCCCTCCTCGTCGGCGGGGAGAAGCTCGGACAACGCCGTCCAATCCCCCACATCGCTCCAGCCGATGTCCACCGGGATGACGGCCACGTCCTCGGCCCGCTCCATGATGCCGTAGTCAATGGTCTCGTTTTCCACCTGGGGCCAAACCCGCTCCAGCACGGCTCGCTCCTCCGCTGTGCCCAGGACGGCGTCAATTTCCATCAACTGGACGTAGAATTGGGGCATGAGCTTCTCGAATTCCTGCAAGATGGTCGAGACCTTCCAGATGAACATGCCACTGTTCCAGTAGTACCGGCCGCTCTCCACGAAGGCTTGAGCCGTGGCCAGATCGGGCTTCTCGGTGAACTTCTCGACTCGGTACACCTCGTGCCCGCTGATCTCACCCAACTTCTCACTTCGGTGGATGTAGCCGTAGCCCGTCGCCGGGCGATTGGGCTGGATGCCCAGAGTTACCAGGCGGCCCGCCTCCGCCACCAGGGTCGCCGCCGCCAGCGCGCGCCGGAGCTCGTCCGCTTTCTCGATGTAGTGATCGGCGGTGAGGACAGCCATCACCGCTTCAGGATCCAACTGCTTGAGGTACAGAGCAGACAGGCCGATGCAGGGTGCTGTACCGTGGCCCTCCAATTCGCCGATGACGTTGGCTGCTGGCACCTGCGGGATCTGCTGGCGAACGACATCGGTGTAAGCCTCGCTGGTCACCACAAAGATTTTGTCGTCAGGGACGAGAGGCGCGATGCGCTGACAGGCTTCCTGCAGCATCGTCCTCTCGGACAATAGGCCCAATAACTGCTTCGGGCAAGCCTCTCGACTGCGAGGCCATAGGCGAGTGCCGCTCCCTCCGGCCATGATCAAAGCGTACAATATTCTACCCCCATTTTCATATCCTCGGACGCAGATCCCCGCAGATTTTCGCAGATCAAACAATCAGCGTTCATCTGCGTCCTACTTTTTCGGTCAATCTCAGTCCACCACGTATTCCACACGACCCTCTCTAGCCAGCACGTAATTCATCCCCCCCACCTGGCGCACCATGCCCTTGAGCTCCATCAGAGCCAGGGTGCTGGAAACCTGGGCAATGGGCAAGTCGCTCTTTTGCCTGATTTCGTCCACGTGGATTGGGTCGGCGGTGATGTACTCCAGCAATGTAGCCTCCGTCTCGTTCTCTGGGACGATGGCCCGCACCTCCGCCTGCTGACTGACCATGGTCAGGTTGAGCTCCTCTAATATGTCCCCTACTGAGAGGACTGGTTTGGCCCCCTGCTGGATAAGCTTGTTGGCCCCCATGCTTTTCTTGCGGAAGATGTTTCCGGGCACGGCGAAGACCTCCCGCCCTTGCTCAAGGGCGAAGTCAGCCGTAATCAGAGCCCCGCTCCTCTCTCCTGCCTCGACGATGACCGCTCCCAGGGACAGCCCGCTGATGATGCGATTGCGGGGGGGAAAATTGCCTGCCTCTGGTGGGGTGCCCAGGGCGTACTCGCTCACCATAGCCCCCCGTTCGATTACGGCCTGAGCCAGCTTACGACTCTCCGCCGGGTAAATTACGTCTATGCCAGAGCCTAAGACGGCAATCGTACGGCCACCAGCATCCAGCGCGGCTCGGTGGGCCTCGCTATCTATCCCCCGCGCCAGGCCGCTGACGATGGTGAGCCCGTTGCGGGCCAGGCCACCAGCTATCTGTCGCGTCGCCTCCTTCCCGTATACCGTGGCCCCCCGGGTGCCGACCACAGCCACCGCCCACTGATCCTCTTCCAGAATCTCACCCTTGACGTAGAGCACCGGCGGCGGATCGTAGATGTTCAGCAAGCAAGTCGGGTAGGCAGGGTCGTTCCAGGTGAGCACCTTCGCCCCCTGCCGCTCGATCTTCTCCATCTCCGCATCCAGCGAGATGGTAGAGCGCGTGGTCATGAGGTTCTTAAGGGCGCGCCGATCCAGCCCGGCCTCTTTGAGCTCACGGGCGTCGGCGTGCCAGGCCTCTTCTAAATCGCCGAAGTGATTGAGCAGTGCCCTGAACTTCATCGGCCCTATCCCGTGAACGATGTTAAAGCCAACCCAATATCTGACCTCCGCCACCGAAACCTCCTATCCTAAACCAACCCCTCCATCAGCTCCACCACCAGCCGTCCCTGGGCCAGGTTGATCTCCAGCACCACGTCCTCGATGGCTGGGATCAGGATCTCGTGCTCCTCGCCGCGCACCACGTAGACGTCGTTGGCTCCCGTGGAGATGACTTCGTCCACCGTGCCCAGGTATTCCCCATCCGTTGTCCAAACAGCGAGGCCGATGATTTGGTACTCGTAGTACTCATCCTGCTCCAGGGGCATAGCCTCCTCAATCGGAATTTGCACCCATTGGCCCCGCAGTTTCTCGACTGCGGTCCGATCGTGGCAACCTTCCAGTTTGAGGAGAGCCGACCTTTGGTGCAGGCGAAAACCCTCCAGGACGAAAGGCACAGCCTCCGGCCCCAGGTAGACCTTTCGCAGCAAGGTGAAGCGATCTGGGAAATCGGTCGTGATCTCCACCTTTACCTCGCCCCGTATCCCCCAGGGCTTCGCTACCCGGCCGATAACCAGGTAACGAGGTTCGTTGCTTGCTCTCCCAGGTTTTGAGTCCTGCATATCGCTGAGACCTGAAAAAGAGAGCGGGGGCGCGTAACGAAGCCCCCGCCTCGATCGCTATTCGACGATCTCCAGGGTAACGCGCTTGCCCTGCTTGGCAGCGACTACCCTTACCAGGGTGCGCATGGCGTCGGCCACCCGTCCCTTCTTGCCGATTATCCGTCCCATGTCCTCTGAGGCTACGCGCAGCTCGAGGACAACGGAGGTAGTGCCCTCAATCTCGTCCACACGGACCTGCGATGGGTCATCCACCAGCGATTTTGCGATGTACTCGATCAGCTCCTTCATTGGATCGCCCTCCTTTTGCTTGGGATGTTCTGAGGCCGAGACCTTCGGCGTCAGCCTACTCGCCTGTGGTCTCGTAGATTTCCTCTTCCAGCGGCGTTGCTAAGAGCTCTTCATCAGAAGGCATTTCCCAATCAGCCATAGGCGCCTCCTCAACTACTTCAGCCTCAGGGGGTTCAGCCTCAGCTACTTCAGCCTCAGAGGGTTCAGCCTCATCTACCGGAGCAACCTCTCCGTCGGCCGCCTCCGCCGTTGGAGATTCGACGATCTCCAGGGTAACGCGCTTGCCCTCCTTACCACCGAGCACCCTTAGCAGGGTGCGCATGGCGTTGGCCACTCGTCCTTTACTGCCGATAATCCGCCCCATGTCCTCTGGGGCTACGCGCAGCTCGAGGACCATGGAGCTAGAGCCCTCGATCTCGTCCACACGGACCTGTGATGGGTCATCCGCCAGTGTTTTCGCGATGTACTCGATCAGTTCCTTCATTGGATCGCCCTCCTTTTGCTTGTGATGTTCTGAGCTAGTCAGTTTGTTCGCCCGTGGTCTCGCAAATTTCCTCTTCCAGCGGCACTGCTATGAGCTCTTCCTCAAGAAGGTGCTTCCTAATCAGCTATAGACACCTCCTCAGCGACTTCGGCCTCAGGGGGTTCAGCCTCCTCCGCCGGCGCTTCTTCTTCCGCCGGCGCAGCTTCCTCCACCGGCTCTTCTTCCACCGGCACAGCTTCCTCCACCGGCTCTTCTTCCGCCGGCGCAGCTTCCTCCACCGGCTCTTCTTCCACCGGCACAGCTTCCTCCACCGGCTCTTCTTCCTCCGGCGCAGCTTCCTCCACCGGCTCTTCTTCCACCGGCACAGCTTCCTCCACCGGCTCTTCTTCCACCGGAGCAGCCTCTTCGACCGGCGCTTCTTCCACTGGCACAGCTTCCTCCACCGGCTCTTCTTCCACCGGCGCAGCTTCTTCGACCGGCGCTTCTTCTTCCGCCGGCGCAGCTTCCTCGGCCGCGACTTCTTCTACAACCTCCTCAGCCTCGACTTCCTCTACAGCCGCCTCGGCCAGTAGAGCTTCCAGGTCCTCCCCCTCTTTCAAGCGCGCGAATCGGTCGAGGGTGCCCTGTTTCTTCAACAACCTGGCCACTGGATCGGAAAGCTGAGCCCCCTGCGATAGCCAGTAAAGAGCGCGGTCCTCTTTTATCTGAACAGTGGGTGGCTCGGTGCGGGGGTTGTAGAACCCGATGATCTCAATGAAACGCCCGTTGCGCGGCGCTCGGGAATCGGCCACCACCACTCGGTAGCTGGGTTGTTTCTTCTTGCCCGTACGACGTAGTCTGATCTTTACCATTTCTCTTCTCTTGAACTCCTTTCGGTTTGGTGTTTTTTTATCAGCTATTGGCTATTTGTACTCTTCCCTCGGTGGGGAGAAGGAGTCAATGACAAGGGTGCGCTTGAGAGCGGTGGCCCCGTGTTCCACATCGGACGGAAACAGCAGGCTATCCCCTGGCACGAGGACATGGGTCCGACCATCGACATCCATGGATAGTTCCCCTTCGACGATATAGGTAATCTGTTCGTGGGGATGCCGATGGGCTGGAACAACCGCCCCCTCCTCAAGGATGACATGAACGATCATCGCTCGCGCACCCCAAGAGAGGGTGCGCCGCCACACGCCCGGCACCATCTCCACCGGCTCAACGTCCGGTGCTCTGACCACATCAATCATTTCGCTACCTCCAGTATCATCCTGGCGTCGTCCCAATCCTCCCAATCTATCTCCTCCTCCATCGTCGCCCGATTGCGCAGGTAGGCCGTGAACTCCTCAAAGCCCATCCCATACTTCGCTTTCAAGGCAGTGATCCGTTTTTGGTACTTTGCAATATCCCGATCAATCTGGGCCAGAGTTTCCATAGTCTCCTCCCCAGTGCGTAATTGCTACTCGAACCTGAATCGCCACACTGCCAGTCCAAAGAACGCCACGGCGTAGGCCAGCAGGATGCCCGCCGGGAGCAGCACCGAGCTCAAGCCCAGCCCGCGCAGGACAATGTTCTGGAAGCCGTCCATCGCCCATGCGATCTTGGTTTTTTTGCGTGCCATAGGCCAACCTCCGGTTATGTTGATCCTTCAGGGGAAATCACGGCTTTTAGGCGCTGGGCAATGAGAGCTTCACGAGCCTTGAGAAACTCTTCAAAGCGCTCGAATTTCAGCAATGAATCATCACCAGGGATCAGATGCTGTTTTCGAAAGCTCGCGTCGCGAGAAGGTAACCACTGGTCAAAAGGTTTGGCACGTTTCTCAAGGTTCTCACTTTCTTTTAACAGCTCGAGGTTGCTAATTCTATCCCTCAGCGATAGATAACGTGCTTGTTGCTCGGCATCCAGGCCAACCTCGGTCATATGTTCTTCCGTGAAGAGAGCCCGCGGGAAAATGTGATCCTGGTCATAGGGTGTTATTTCCCAAGGAACATCATCATAGAGCAAGGTCAGAGCAAAAAACGTATTCCTGGCACGATAGGTATGGTCAAGAAATCTTTGTATAGCAGCATAGTCAAAGTAAGCTGTTCTACCCATTCTGACAAGCTCATCGTTAAGAGCGTTGAACGGAAAGTCCATTTGATTACTGTGCTCATTCAGAACTCGACGCATGTTGGCCAGAATCTGCTCCGATGCTTTGCCGAATACTCGGTTCAGAATGACCATCGTTAGCCAACGCCGGATCCGTCTTCTACTATCAATCACCTCGCTGAGTGTCGAACCATCTAATGACAGCCCTGGGTGCTGGTACAAGTATTGGATGACTGGAATAACGGCCATCCAACCCGAGAAGTTGTCGCGATTGATACGGAAGGAATTGACCAATCTGATTCCCCGCTCAATAGCGTTCTTGACATCCTCCCAGTTTTCCTCGATCTTGAGCAGATTCTTGTTAGTAAAGTTGTTGATTTTATACCGTACCGGAAGATCAGAGAGGACCAGGCAAGCTCTCATTACGAACGTCAGATCAATGCTGTTCTTTTGTCCCATTTCGTTGTTGATGCGGTCAATAAACCCGTTGATTTCGTCTTTGGCCTGGTATCGGGTCCATTTCGAAACGAGCATGGCCAGCAAAACCTGTGCTCGAGTCAATTGAGTTCCAGCTTCGTTTGCCCGCACGAAAATAACTAACACGCGATCATAATCTTGCTCGCGTTCAACGTAATACGAAATGCTAGCATCTCTCCAAACTGCATCATATAGCCGTTGCAAGTTCCTTTCGAGTGTGTTCTCTTGTTCTTTCGAGACATCCTCGGGAAATCTTTCCTCCTCCTCTCGCCTTAGCTCAAAGAATCGGTCCAAGTTGTCGCAGTCCAGAATCCGCCCCACTCGGAACCAATGATGATCAACATCGTTTCTGGGCTCTTGAGCAAAAAACTCAAATGCATAGTCGGTTTTGCTCCGTCGTTCTTCTTCATCATCAACAGCTCTCGGATGCTTAAAAAGGTCAAGATAAAGCCGCTTGGTTTGCCAGGCATCAAGATTGTTCAGCCTGGCATACCTTTTCTTAATGGTATATGACCCTCTCAGGCCGATGAGAAAGGATGTTAGCCGTTGCTGCCCATCCAATACCAGAGTGAGTTGTTGGACACCCTCGCCAAAGGCTTTTTCACTATGTTTGCTTCTCGGAAATCTTGCCTGGTCTTGAAACTTGTAAATCTCCCATTTGTCTCTATTTTCCAGGCGTAGCTCCCAAAACAGAAAAGAACTGATCGGGTACTCTTGCATGACCGAGTCAAAGAGCATGATGATCTGTTCAGGCTTCCAGACATAATCTCGCTGGAAGGCAGGAAGAAAGTATTGAACATTCAATCGGTCGATTATAGTTTTGATTGTTTCTGATTGGAATGGCATTTCTTACCTCCGTTGCGACAAAAACCGAAATGATTTCATTCTTTGCCTGTTTGTAGAACCGCTCGTATCGTATTCTTCGCGTCCCACGGATCGCAGATATCGATAAAGGCCCAACGGCCAAGCCGCCGTGGTTGTTATGGCGGGCGTCTATAGATTGCGGGCAGCGGCGACCTTGACGGCCTTGTCCTTGCGAGCCACACCTGAGACTCAGCGATTTCCAAACAGGGCTGAGAAGCCCGTGTAGAGCACGTTAACACCGGATACTTTTTGTCGCTGGACAGCTTCGACCAGACAGTGTATACTGAGGCTCAGACCATTGCAGGATCGAATGTCCCATCACCAGCGCGTCCCCCTGGGTCGGCTCCAGCAGGCAGGCGAGCATGGAGATGATGGTGCTCTTGCCCGCACCGTTGGGCCCCAGCAGGCTGAATATATCGCCCGCCTGGACGTCGAAGCTGACGCCCCGCACGGCGTAGACGTCGCCGAAGTTCTTGTGCAAATCCTGCACTTGGATCGCTTTATCTTTGTTCATCATAACTCCCTCAACCACCCAACTGCCTCAACATCGAAAACGGTCCCCGCCCGCTAGTCATCTGCTTCATCATGCGCTGCATCTGGCGGAATTGGCCCAGGAGCTGGTTGATCTCTTGGACGGTGGTGCCGGAGCCCCGCGCGATGCGCCGCTTGCGGCTGGCGTTGATGATCTTGGGATTGTGGCGCTCATCCAGGGTCATGGAGTTGACGATAGCTTCGACCCGCTTCATCTGCTGGTCGGTGACCTCTGGCGACATTTGCTGGCTGACCTGGGAAAAGCCAGGGATCATGTCCAATATCTGACTCAGAGGCCCCATCTTCTTGACCTCGCGCAGTTGCTGTCGGAAGTCCTCCAGGTCGAACTCGCCCTTAGCCAGCTTCTTACCCATGGCCAGGGCTTGCTCCTGGTCGAGGGTCGCTTCTGCCTTCTCGATCAGGCTGAGGACGTCGCCCATGCCCAGGATGCGCGAGGCCAGGCGATCGGGATAAAAGGGCTCCAGGGCGTCGGTCTTCTCGCCCACACCCAGGAATTTGATGGGCACACCAGTCACAGAGCGGATGGAGATGGCCGCCCCGCCGCGGGCGTCGCCATCGGCCTTGGTCAGGATCAGGCCCGTCAAGCCCACCCGCTGGTTGAAGTCGCCCGCCGCCCGCACAGCGTCCTGGCCCGTCATGGCGTCGGCCACCAGCAGCACTTCCTGGGGCGAGACCTTCTTCTTGATCTCCACCAGCTCCTGCATCAGCTCCTCGTCAATGTGCAACCGGCCGCCGGTATCCAGGATGACGGTGCTACGGGCGGTCTCCTCGGCCCACCGGACGGCGTTGGCGCAGACCTTCGGTGGAGGCACTTTGGTGCCTTCTTGATAGACGGGGATGTCCAACTGCTTTCCCAGCACCTCCAACTGAGTCACCGCCGCTGGACGGCGAGGGTCGGCGGCCACCAGCAGGGGCCGATGGCCGGACTTGCGCAGCCTCAGGGCCAGCTTAGCCGCCGTGGTCGTCTTGCCCGATCCCTGCAAGCCCACCAGCATGATGACGTGAGGCGGCGAGCCCGATAAGTCGAGCTTGCTGGGCTCGCCCAGGGTCTTGATCAGCTCCTCATTGACGATCTTGATCACTTGCTGGGCCGGCGTGATGGTCCTCATCACCTCAGCGCCGACGGCCCGCTCGCGCACCCTGGCCACGAAGTCCTTGACCACTTTGTAGTTGACGTCAGCCTCCAACAGAGCCAGCCGCACCTCGCGCATGGCGGCGTCAACGTCGCCCTCGGAGAGCTTGCCCCGCTTGGCCAGTTTGTCGAAGACCTTTTGCAGCTTATCCGTCAGATTCTCAAACACTTTGCGCTCATCCCCTCAACGTTTTCACGTTTCACGTTTACCGTATGTCATTGTAGTTGACTTTGGCGATTTCGTCAAGTTAGGACGCAACCAACTCGCCGCTTTTTATCACCCTATCCACCAGGTTGACACCGAAGCGATAGGCAAGATGGCGATAGTCGGGAACATCCAAGACGAGAATATCGGCCTTCTTGCCAACCTCCAAACTCCCCACCCGGTGGCCCAACCCAACGGCGTGGGCAGCGTTGATGGTAGCAGCGACGATGGCCTCGGCGGGGGGCATCTTCATGAAGCGGCAAGCCAGGGCAATGATAAACTGCATGGACTCGCACCAGCAGGTGCCAGGATTGAGGTCGGTGGCCAGGGCCAAAGCGCCCCCGGCGTCAATGATACGCCGGGCGGGGGTGTATTCGTGGTGCCCCAGCCCAAAGGGCGTGCCTGGCAAAGCAACGGCGATAGTGTCCGATCCCGCCAGCAGCTCGATCTCGTCGTCGGGGGTGCAGACCAGGTGGTCGGCCGAGACCGCCCCCAACCCCACCGCCAGTCTCGTGCCCCCCAGCGGCCTGAACTCGTCCGCATGGATCTTCAGCCCGAAGCCCAGGGCTTGCGCCGTGACATCATATGAGGAAACGGCCGCCTCCAGCACTCGCCGCGACTGCTCCAGGGTGAAGGCTCCCTCGTCGCAGAAGACGTCGCAGAAAATTCGGGATTCGGGATTCGAGATTTGGGATTTGACCATCGGCAGCATCTCCTCGACGACCAGGTCCACGTACTCATCAGCGCGGCCCAGGTATTCGGTGGGAATCGCGTGGGCGCCCAGGAAAGTGGGGACCAGATCCACAGGGTGCTCAGCGTCCAGGTGGCGGATGGCCTCCAGCATCTTGAGCTCGTTCTCGACGTCCAGTCCGTAGCCGGTTTTGGCTTCGGCGGTAGTGGTGCCGTTGGCCAGCATTCGATCCAGCCGCGCCTGGCTCTCCTCCACCAGTTGCTCCACACTGGCCGCCCGGCTGGCTCGCACGGTGGACATGATCCCCCCACCGGCGGCCATGATCTCCAAATAAGTGGCCCCCTTGACCCGCTGCTCGAACTCCCCCGCTCGGTCGCCAGCGAAGACCAGGTGAGTGTGGGGATCAACGAAGCCGGGCATGACCACCTTGCCCGCAGCGTCTATCTCATCAGTGGGCGTGACCTGCTCCCGCACCTCCGCCGTCGGCCCCACCAGGGCGATGAGGCCATCCTTGACGGCCACCGCCCCGTCCTCAATGATTCCCAGTTCCTCCATCGCCGCCCCGCGCTTGGGGCCCTCGGAGGCGATGGTGAGGAGTTGGGCGGCGCTGTGTATGAGAAGGTCAGACTGGATCATGGTTCTCCCCTCACGCTATTCGATGACATTCCCGCCATTGGGACGAGGCAGAGACCACCCTTTTTTGCTACCCAGGGGCGTCCCCGCCCCGGAATAGCTCGGCCACAAGATCAGGGCGAGACGCCCGTTCACAGCAAGGGAAGGCCCCTCCGTACTGCTACCCAGGGGCGTCCCCGCCTCGTTTTGCGCCGCACCAGACGTGGCGAAAGAAATCGTGTCAAAGCAAGCCCAACACGATCGCAATGTCGTCTACCTCTATGACCGGCCTCTGCCCTCGGTCGTAGAAACAGGCGCTGGAATAAGGGTAATCCGCCCGGTCCGTGACCAAGCGCCAATCCTTGCCTACAGGATTGTTGTGGGTGTACTCCATCTTCTGAAACAAGAATGCCTCTGAGTAAACGTTCTTCGCCAATGCCTCTTCCCAGATACGATGCTCCCTATCGTGATCCTGTTGAGCGGCTTGACGAAAGAAGGCCAAGAACCCTGCCTTGTGATCTCGTCTAAGCTGTTTTAATATCTCGTGTGCCGTGTAAGAGGCAAATCGTTGAACCAATTGATCAGCGGTATCTGTCAGGGGTTTGATGATGGCGTGCAGATGGGTGGGCATGACGACGAAGGCAAAGAGTTGAATGTGTCCTTGACGGCGGAGCCAGGCCAGGGACTGCAGGACGATATCCGCGTAAACTGGATCGGTGAAGATAGGCTTCCAACCGGCTATGGTACAGGTGACGAAGTAAAGATGATGTTCGTCGAAGACAGTTTTGTATTTCACAGTGGCATCCTCCAATGCATATACGGGGCGAGGACGCCCCTCTCTAGCAAAAAGCTGGGATGCTCCAATGGTGCCATCGCTGTCAGGGCAGGGCCCAGGCACCCCCGTAACAAAGTGTTCGCGACAACTGCTACCAAGGAGCGTCCCACCCCATCCAAGAGCGGTTTGGCCGCAAATCGGGGCGAGGACGCCCCTCCGTAGCAAGTCAAAAGAACTCCTACTGACCCACTTTAATCTTGCAAGCTCCGAAGTCGTTCCTGCAACTTCGCTTGCCTTTGGCGATAGCCAGCCAGCTTATTTCGTTCCCTCTCCACTACCTGTGCGGGGGCCTTGGCCAGAAAGTCCTCATTAGCCAGGAGCTTTTCAGAGCCAGCGATCCCCGTGGTGACTTCCTCGATCTCCGCAGCCAATCGTTGGCGCTCCTTTGCCAGATCAACCATTCCCGCCAGGGGCAGGTAGACTTCCACGCCTCTCACCACCAAGGCCAAAGCCTGGGTCGGCTTCGTCTCCAGGGTGCTAGCAATGTGCAGGTTGTTGGCGTCGAGACGTGCCGTGGTGATGAGTATGTCCTTTTGGCCAGACAGCAACTCGTATTCCTCGCCAGCGGCGATGATGGCCTCGATGCGCCGGCCCGGCTCCACTTTGTACTCCGCGCGGGCATTGCGTATGGCGCGCACTATCTCCATGATCAACGCCATCTGGGCTTCCGCTGCCTGATCCGTCGGCCCAGCTTCCGGCCACGGGGCCACAATCAGAGCCTCACCTTCGTGGGGCAGATGCTGCCAGATCTCCTCGGTGATGAAGGGCATGAAGGGATGCAGGAGGCGCATGGTACGTTCGAGGACACGCACCAACACCTGCCGAGCTGTGTCCTGAGCCTCCTCGTCATCGCCATAGAGCCTGATCTTGGACATCTCGATGAACCAATCGCAATACTCACCCCACAGGAAGTCGTAGATCTGCCGCCCCGCCTCGCCGAAGTTGTAATCCTCGAAAAGGCGTGTGACCTCGGCAATCAGGCGATTGTGGCGGGAGAGAATCCAACGCTCAGGAAGCTGGAGATTGGAGGCTTGAGATAGGAGATTGGCGATTGGGGGCCTGCCCTGAGCTCCGTCGAAGGGTTGGAGGTTGCTGACTACGAAGCGCGTCGCATTCCACATCTTGTTGGCGAAATTGCGGTTGGCCTCCACGCGGGTGAGCGACAGTTTGACGTCGTTGCCGGGAGTGGAGCCGGTGAGAAGGGTGAAGCGCAGGGCGTCGGTGCCGTACTCGTCCATGGCTTCCAGAGGATCTACCCCGGTGCCTTTGGAGCGGCTCATCCTCTGGCCGCGCTCATCCCGCACCATCCCGTGCAGGTAGACGTAGTGGAAGGGGACGTCGCCCATGCACTCCAGGCCCATCATGATCATCCGGGCAATCCAGAAGAAGAGGATGTCGTAGCCGGTCTCGAGGATGGTGGTGGGATAGAAGTAGCGCAGGTCTTCGGTGTCGTCGGGCCAGCCCAGGGTGGAGAAGGGCCACAGGGCCGAGGAGAACCAGGTGTCGAGGATGTCCGTATCCTGGTGAAGGTTGGCGCTGCCACAGGCCCGGCACGAGGTGGGATCCTCTATCGTCACCGTGAGCTCGTCGCAGTCGTTGCAGTACCAGACCGGGATGCGATGTCCCCAGTAGAGCTGGCGGGAGATGCACCAGTCGCGGATGTTCTCCATCCAGTGAAAGTAGACCTTGTTGAACCGCTCCGGAATGATGCGGATGCGCCCATCGCGCACAGCGGCGATGGCTGCCTCGGCCAGGGGCTTGATCTTGACGAACCACTGGGTGGAGAGCCGAGGCTCGATCACCTGGTCGCAGCGCTGGCAGTGGCCCAGGGCATGCTGGTGATCTTCGATGCGCACCAGCAGGCCCTCCTTCTCCAGGTCGGCCACCAGGTTGCGACGGCACTCGTAGATGCCCTGCCCGGCATAGGGGCCGGCCAGCTCGCTCATGGTGGCGTCGTCGTTCATCACGTCCGGCATCTCCAAATCGTGGCGTTTCCCGATCTCGTAGTCGGTAGGATCGTGGGCCGGGGTGACCTTCACCGCGCCGGTGCCAAAGTCGGGATCCACGACCGAATCGGCGATGATGGGGATGAGCCGCCCGATGGCTGGTAGGACAGCGGTGCGACCTATCATATCAGCGTAGCGCTCGTCGGCGGGATTAACGGCTACGGCCGTATCGCCCAGGATGGTCTCGGGGCGGGTGGTGGCCACCTCGATCCAGTCGGTAGCTCCCTCGGCCCAGCGACCGCTGCCCCACTCCGCCGGGGGGGCATCCCACCCGTTGCCAATGGCGGAAGGGCTCGCTAATGGGTAGCGAACATGCCAGAGGTGGGCAGCCTCTTCCTGGTGGATCACCTCCAGGTCGGAGACGGCAGTGCCACAGCGGGAGCACCAGTTGACCATGTAATAGCCGCGGTAAATCAGGCCCTTATCGTAGAGCTGGACGAAGGAGGTGCGAACGGCGCGTGAGAGACCCTCGTCCATGGTGAAGCGCTCCCGCTTCCAATCGCACGAGGCCCCCAGGCGGCGCAACTGGAGGTTGATGGCCCCGCCGTAGCGCTCCTTCCAGGCCCAGCCCAGGCGGACGAACCACTCGCGCCCCAGGTCGTAGCGGGTCAGAGGTAAGCGAGGTTTCCCGCCGTCGTCGTAGCGAGCTCTTCCGCCGTCGTCGGGCAGGGGGTAACCGATCTCGCGCAGGAGATCGTCGGCGGTGCGTTTGTCCAGGGCCTGCTCGATCACATTGTGGGTGCCGATGCTGGCGTGGTCGTTGCCGGGCAGCCAGAGGGTGGGTTCGCCCCGCATGCGGTGCCAGCGGATCATCAGGTCCTCGACGGCCATCACCAGGGCGTGGCCGATGTGCAGCTCGCCAGTGATGTTGGAGGGAGGCATGGAGATCACGAACGGCTTCTGCTCCCGGCTGGCCCAGCCGCGCTCGAATTGAGTCTCTGGTGCGAAGTAGCCCTGTTTCTCCCACCAGTCGTAGAGGCGCTTCTCCACGGCATGGGGATTGTAGATTTTGGGTAATCCCGTGATGGATTCTCTTTCCATGATAGTACCTCCTCAGAAATTGCTCGGTTATTCATACTCGTTGGGGTTCTCGGATGGTAGCCCCTCAGCCTGCGCCGCCTTGCAGAGGGCGTTGTCGGCGGAGACGAAGGTGGGGGGGGGCAGTTTGTCGGCGATCAAGGCACTATTCAGGATCAGAGCCGAGGCTAACTGCACGGCATCGTAGGCGCGCAGGGGATGGCGTTGGATGAGTTGTACGGCGGTATCAATGACCGTACTATCTGCTTCAAGCAATGTACACCGTTGGCGTCCATCTCTCAGAAAGCGAGAAATCAGGGCCGCTTTCAGCCCCGTGGAAATCTCGCGCATCCGATGCCGCTTAGTAAAGGCAGCCGCCACTTCTGCAACGCTGAGAGATGAAGTGGCGACGGCGTTGCGCCATTCATCACCGGCTCGATCATCAATCAAGATCTTCACCCAGTGGGCGCCGACCTCAGGAATGTAGTATTTGACCAATGCGCTGCTGTCAAAGTAGTAAGAAGCCATCAGCGCTCGCCCCGATCCGCGATGATATCTTCAGACAGAGGGGATATTCCTCTTAATGCCTCACGAAGCTCTTCAACGGTCATATCCGGAGCATCTTCGATATACTTGTCCCACTCTGGTCCCAGGGTCATCACCAGTCCCGTCTTGCGGATAGCGGCCATCGTGCGCTCATATTCTGAGGGAGGAGAGGTCTCCTTGCGCTCCAACCCCCGCCAAAGAGTACTGACGATGACCTTGTTCAGCGACTGCGCTGATCGCGTTGCCCGTTCCCGCAGGGTCTGGTGAAGCTGCCTGGGCAAACGCACCGTTAGTTTAGCCGTCTCCATTTTGATCACCTCCGTCTAAGGATTGCCACCATGGTGGCACATGAAGTATAAGGGAAGTCGCCTGATTTGTCAATTGGCCATCCCCACGGTAAACAAAAGAGCCCCTCCCGTCAAGGACGAGAGAGGCTCACCTCCCGTGGTACCACCTTGCTTGTCAACGGATGTGTAACGGATAAACGGATTCGCTCTGCGGGGAAATCCGTTAATCCGCTATATATCCGTTGACCACTCCTTCCGCTGTAACGGGCTTACCCGTACTGACTTACTGCAGAGGCTGTGAGCCATCTGCCATCAGCCAGCAGACTCCCAGGCGACCTTCGGCGGGCATCCCTGCGAGGAGCTTTCAGCCAGCGTCTCCTCTTCTCTGCCAGGTCCGACCCGCCTACTCCTCCTGTTCATCGTCTTTTGCTTATCGGTTCTTTCGGATCAGCCCCTGGGCCCGCAGTCGAGCCACAAGAGGTGAGGGCTCCATCGCTTGCCGAATCTGATCAACAAACTGAAGCCGCCGCTTGATGTCCCGGTCGAGTTCTTCCTGATGATCCCAATAGTAGGCCAGGAGCGACAACCCATTTGCTAAACGACGTCCCACGCTTCAGGTGGATACCAGCGCATCAAATCCCTGCTTGCACGGACGATTGCAGCGATAGCGACTCGTTCTGGTTCTACTTTGTAGATGATCCGGTAGTTCTGAAAAATAAGTTCGCAAAGATCTTCCCTGTTGTACTCAGGGACCACCCGGCCAATTCTCGGAAAAGCACCAAGCTTCTCCACAGTCTCAAGTACTTTCTCGGCAAAGGCGGCAGCGTAGTGCTCTGAATCTTGTGCGATGTACTCCACGACGGATTCCAGATCAGCAACTGCACTGTCAGACCAGACTACCTTGACCACTTGGATATCCTCTGCTGAACCTCTTCGTGTTCCATGACCCGTCCTTCTCTAATATCCTGAAGGCCTTTGTCGACTTTTTGCTTGAGATATAGCTCGTAGAGGATGTCTTCTACTGTACAGTCATCTGGCATCATTTCGATTAACTGGATTGTCTCTTCTTTCACCACAGCCCTCATTAGTAACACCTCCAAATCTTTAATGGTTTGGTTTCCTTCGGCAAAAGCTCTCTCATCTTCAGCGACAGCTTCCTCTTCTGTTTGAGTTTCGTAGTGGTCGAGAACTCGACGCGCTCGTTCTTCATCCCATCCAGGCGGGAAGTATCTGTTTGTCATCTCTGCTCTTCTTACAATGATTCTAACCCATACCCCAGAAATTGTCAAGCACCGAACAAGCTTTCAATGGTGTTGATGAATTGTGCTCCGCCAAAGGCGAAAGCGATGGTTTTGATGGTTTTGCCCACCCAACAACTCAGCAGGAACTGCCCTAGCGGAAAGCGCATAGCGCCGGCGGCGATGCCCGCCAGGTCGAAGAAGGGGTTAGGGATGGCCGAGAGAACTAGGATGGTGGCTGATCCATTGCGCTGCATCCATCTCTCCAACCGGTCGTACATCTTCCAATCCTCGATCACGGCTTGGCCACCATAGCCGGCCAGGTAACCCGTCAGCTCGCCCAGGGCCTCGCCGACGCCGGCTACCAGCCCCACGAGGAGAGGGTTCAACACCCCACCCATGCCGAACACCACGGCCAGGCTAGGTGCAGGGAGAATCACAGTGGCATTCCCCAGTAAACTGATGAAAAAAACGCCGGGATAGCCATAGCGCTCAAAACGGGCTAGCTCATCACGAAAGAGGACAATGGCCAAGCTGACGACGACAGCCAACACCATCGCCCCAAGCCGCTGATATACCTTCTTTCTTTGCGCTGCTTTTTGCATGGCCCTACTCTTCAATCAGCCTACCGAACTTTCTCGTCCTCTGGCCATAGGCAATCAGGGCTTTCTCAAGCTCGGCCTCGTCGAAGTCGGGCCAGTAGGTGGGAGTGGTGTAGTATTCAGCGTAGGCCGTCTGCCAGAGGAGGAAGTTGGAGAGGCGCATCTCGCCGCCGGTGCGAATGAACAGGTCGAGGTCGGGCAGGCCGGCGGTGTAGAGATAGCTGGCAAAGAGCTCTTCGTCTATGGCTGCGGGATCTACTCCTTCAGCTATGATACGCCGCGCAGCATCCACGATCTCGGCCCGCCCCCCATAGTTGAAGGCCAGGTTAAGGGTCAGCCGATCATTGTCTTTGGTCAGCTCTACCGCGCTCTCTATCTTTTTGACCAATCTCCCCGGCAACCTCTCCGTGCGGCCAAGATGGCGCAGACGAACGCCATTTCGGTGTAGTTCCGGCACCTCCCGGTCAATAGCGTTCTCGAAAATGCTAAACAGCCCCGCCACTTCATTCTTCGGTCGCTGCCAGTTCTCCGTGGAGAAGCCATAGAGGGTCACCATCTCGATCCCGAACTCTCCGCAAGCCCTGATCACCCGGCGAGTGTTCTCCGTGCCTGCTCGATGCCCCATCAAACGCGGTAATCTCCGTTGTTTGGCCCAACGTCCGTTGCCGTCCATAACGATGCCTATGTGGCGAGGGATCTTTTTCAATTTCATGTGTGTTTGCACCGCCTCACTCTATAGTCCTTTAACCCGCTCCAGTCTCCACAGCCCAAACAGGCCCGCAAGAATCACCACAACTCCGATAGCATATCCCTCCGCAATGCTGGCCTGGGTTAAGAAGACGGCCAGCATACCTAGTGTCCCACAGATCAAACAGATAGCCATTACCGCTTCCCGCTGACTTAATCCCATAGCTACCAGCCTATGGGAGGAATGATCCTTGCCTGGGTGAGTAGCAGGGTTGAGGCCCCGGCGCAGGCGGGAGACCACTACTAGCGTGGTATCGAAGATGGGCACCCCCAGGACGAGCACCGGAATCATCCAGGTGACGATGTCCATCCTTTCAGGGAAGCGCAGCTTGATCCCGACTGCGGCCAGGACGAATCCTATAAAGAGGCTTCCCGTATCCCCCATGAAGATGCTGGCGGGGTTGAAGTTGTAGAGCAGGAAACCCAAACAGGCCCCAAGAAGGGCCGCCGCCAGACTGCCCACCAGATACTGCCCGCTCATAGCCGCCAGCAGCAGGAAAAAGGCCGAAGCGACGGTAGCCACTCCCGCGGAGAGCCCATCCATGTTATCCAGGAGATTCAGTGCGCTGGTGATCCCCACCACCCAGATCATAGTCACCAATATGTTGAGGAGGGGGTGGGGCAGAAAGCTGACCCTGATGCCTGAGGCAACGAGGATCAGCGCCGCCAGAGGTTGGCCCACCCCCAATTTGAGCAAAGGGCGCATCCCCCAGCGGTCGTCCCAGATGCCGCAGAAGGAGACCAGGGTAGCCCCCAGGAGGATGCTCGCTCCCTGGGAGACGTAGGAGCGGTCGCCGAGGAGTAGGAGAGCCAGGATGAAGGCTAGATAGATGGCTGCTCCCCCCAGGCGGGGCATGGCTTTGGTATGGATCTTGCGGGTGCTGGGCTGGTCCATTACCCCCAGGCGTGGGGCAAGTCGCCTGGCGAGGGGCGTGACGCCAGTGGCGAAGAGCAGGGCGGTGACAAGGATGAGCATGTAATTAGTCATATTAGTCCTCTTTGGATTTCAGACTTTGGATCTTGAACTTTGGATTTTGGATTTTTCACTGCTGCCGTAGCTGAACGACAAAATCTTCCAATGCCGGCCTGTCGCTCTCCGGGGCCAACTCCAGAGCGGTCTCAGCCGCGGCGATAGCTTCTTCGAGGCGCCCCGATTGCTGGTAGATCATGGCCAGGTTCTTGTGGGTGGCATAATCGTTTGGCGCTAACTCTAGCACCTTGAGGTTCTCTGCCAGCGCCTCCTGGAGCTTACCTTGCAGAGCATAAATGTAGCCTAGCGCGCTGTGGGCCTGTACTATATCGGGGTTCAATTCCAGAGCCCTGGCGTAAGCCTCCTCTGCCCGTTCGAAGTCCTTCTCGTTCAAGTAGGTTTGGCCTTCGGAGAGATAGGTCTGGATCAACTCCTCATCCGAACGGGTAATGGGCTGTCCTGGCCTCAACTGAGCGATAAATGCCTCCAGATCTGCTTTATCCCCTTCCGAAGCCAACCCCAAGGCGATTTGGGCTTCTGCAGCAGCCTCATCCGTTCGCCCCAATTGCTGATAGAGGAGGGCCAGGTTCTTGTGGCTGGCGTAATCGTTGGGAGCTAGCTCCAGCACCTCGAGGTTCTCCTCCACAGCCTCTTGGAGCTTCCCTTGCTGTGAGTAGATATAACCCAGGGAGCTATGAGCCTGTACTATTCCGGGATTCAGCTCTAAGACCCTGGAGTAGGCGTCGGCAGCCTCGTCCAACTCCTTCATGTTTAAGTACAGATCGCCTATGAGAATGTAGGTCTCATGATACTCCTGATCCACACTCAAAGAATGTTGATACCTCTCTAGAGCCTTCTCCTGATCGCCCAAAATATAATAAACTTGTCCCCACTCATTGAAGAGCTGGGCGTTTTGGGGGCTGAGGTTCGTCGCCTGACGATAGTACTCTAAAGCTTGGCCCAACTTCTCAGCTCGCCGAGACGGATCGGAGACAAGCTGTCCCCAGGTACGATTGAGGCGGGCCAGGTTGGCGCTGTGGTCGGTGTTGAGCGGGTTGAGCCGTCGCGCTTCGGTCAGGACTGCCTGGCTGACATTCAGTATGTCTTCGCGGCCCAGGCTGGCAATCTTCTGTGGCGTGAACGAGAGTAGCTCAGCAGCGCTGATGTTTTCCGGCAGCGTGGCTGGCTCCTTTGGTGCCTGTTTGGCCTTTTCCAAGAGGGCCGAGCCCAGGAAGAGGTAGTAATAGTCCTCATTGGGAGCAAGCTTTACGGCCTGCTGATAGAGGGCGATGCTGGCATCATATTGGCCCGCTCCAAAGTAGGATTTGGCGTGCTTGTAGATGACATCGGCCCTGATAACACTGAGGTTGGTGGTGAAGATCAAGGATGCAACCCCGATCACCAAAAAGGGATAAAGCCATCCATAGCGTGGCCGCCAAAAGCTGGCGGGCAATGATCTCCTAGGCAGCAACGCACCTGCAATGGCCAGGAGGAGAAGTAGAGCAAAGACATAATAGAGCACCAGGCCATTGGCCACGGCACTGGCTTGCCTCAGCAAGTCGCCCAGGGATGCCACGGTGATCCCGATCTGCATCTGACGAGTGCGAACGACGAAGAAGATGAGAAAACACCCCAGAGAGATAAATGAATAAAGTAGAGAAGCCAAAGGCCAATTGCTACGTCTCGTCAGAGCCACAGTTATGGCACCGCCCACAAGCCAGGTAAGAACAAGCAGCCAGAGCAGGCTGTAGCCCATGGCCGAGATGTCGAATTGAGGGGTGATGTAATCATACCCCAGGGTTACCAGGACAAGACCTATCAACAAAGAGTAGACGATAACTTGGAGGTTAGAGGTTCGCGCCTTGATCTCTGGCGAAGATAACTTACTGGGGGCCTGTACCTGACTTCGCCGGCTTCTACGCCGCTTCCTGCGAGTCTGCTTTGGCACCTCAACGGGCACGACCGCGTGGAGGGCTTCCCGTGCAGTCGCCGCTTCATTATGTGACGTCGCGGCTGAGTAGTAGCCTGCAGCGACCAGCAAGGCTGCGTAAACCCAGAAATAGGTGCGGGTAGCGGCGATGGCGATACCAAGGTTGATCTCAATGAAATGAGCCAGCAAGGCTGATACTAGAGCGATGAGTAGGAATTGGAAGTTGGGAGTTGGAAGTTGGAGATTGGAGGTTTGTACCTGGTTCTCCTTTGTCCGGCCATAGAATACAATTGTGGACACGACCAGGTATACGACCAGGCCGACGGCCATACCTAACGGCAAGCCCACGCCCACGAATGCCGCTCCTTTCCAGAGCCAAAGGAAAAGAGCTGCGGCCAGACCGCCACTAAGGAATAAACCGATGAAGACGTTGCGCTGCCTGGAGTTCTCGATCAACCCCAGCCACTTGTAGCCATAATAGAATACACTGCCGAAGAGCAAGATGTAGGCTACGAAGCCTGCCAGGCCCGTGATCACCAGAGCATCGAAGGTCTCATTGTGGGAACGGTCGGGGGATGCCTTACGGGCTTCAATGTGAGCCAGGTCTGGCGGATAGAAGCGATTGTAGGCCACAAACATTGACTCCGGCCCGTAGCCTATGAGAGGCCGCAAAGGGTTCAACCCGTCGGGCTGACCCGAGGGATGCTGGATGGGCTCGTGGGGCGTTATCATATCCACGGCCCCCTCCCAGATGAGCACTCGTACCAGGCCAGTGCCGGTTTCGGTCTCAAAGACACGTCCCAGGCGACCAATGTAGGGCAAGCTCCGCCAAGATGCTATGGGGGAGCCAGGCAAATTGAAAACTATCAAAAAGGCCAGCAGGACAAGGGCCTGTATGACCCAGGCCAGCCAGAGCCACTTCCATCCTTTGCGCAGGATGACCATGAAGCCGATACAGAGCACCCCGCTGGCTATTCCCACAAAAAATCCCAGGGCGGATAAAAGCGTCCTATCGAGAGCACCGCTAAAGAAACCGATCTTGCCCAGGAGAGCACCGCCCACCATGCCTACTAAAAATCCGACCAGGCCGCAGAGGATCACTGTAGCGAGGGCCTTGACCCCATCGCTGAGGCTGAGCGAGCTCTGATCCTCTGCCCGCCGGCGCAATAGAGTCAGTGACAGCAGCACAAAGCTGAAGAGCCCGGCAAGCAACCCCAACATAGGACCACGACTCTGAGCGAAGAAGATGCAGATCAACTGAGCAGCCAGAATGAAAACGTAGCAAGTCGCCAGAACTACATCAGAGATAACGCCTTCTTCATCGGCCAGAATGTTGGAGAAGGTCTCAACAACACGAGCCAGAGTAAGGGGAACCACCATGATCAGGTAGGCGGCCACGAAGATGGAGTTGCCCATGTTGGAGGCTACGCGAGTCGTGACAGAAGCTGCCCAGGGCAAGGGATCCCGACCATAATGCTGCAGGATTCCATACAAGGAGATGGGCAGGCTGACCAGGATGGCAGTGGTAACCAACCGTTCGATCTGCTCGCGAGTGCGCAGGCCCTGCAGGGCCAGGAAGAAGATCACAATGTACGAGAAGGTGGTGTAGGTACCCTGCAAGCGTTGGTAAGAGCCCCAGAGGCTGGCTCGGGGAGACACAGAGGCAATGGTGGCCAGTATGTACACCGTCACCAGCAGCAGCGTGGGGAGAACCAGTGGAATTCTCAATGCTGGAAACTGGAATCTGGTTACTGGTCGCAAGTTGGCAGCTTTCAGTTTCCAGCTTTCAGTTTCTAGCGTTTTGATGATCCAGGCGACGGCCATCACCAGGGCGATAGAGCGCAGCAGAGTAAGCTTGTCAGGCTCGAAAACGCGGTCGGAGAAGACGTTGAAGAAAAGGGGCACCACGATAACGGCCGCCAGCCAACCAGCTTCAATAACCTTGTCGCAGAAAACGCCCAGCTTTGTTTGCATAGCGACCTACCACCTACCTTTGGACTTTGAGCTTTGGATTTTGAACTTTCTGAAACCAATCAATAGTCTTTCTGAGACCCTCTTCCAAAGGCACCTCGGCTCTAAAGCCCAGCACCCTCTCGGCCTTTCTCACATCCGGCACCCGACGACGAGTCTCCTCGAAATCGGCGCCGTAGGCCCGCTCGTAGGGCACGTGAACGATCTCCGAAGGCGAGCCGACCAATCTCTTAATCAACTGAGCCAGTTCCAAAATAGTGGTTTCCCGACTATCGCCGATGTTGAAGCTCTGCCCCTCGGCCTCTTTCAGGGTTGCCGCCAGGATGGATCCCCTGATGGTATCATCAACGTAAGTGAAACAGCGGGTTTGCTGCCCATCGCTGAACACCGTCAGAGGCTCGCCTGCCAGGGCCTGATTGATGAATTTGGCGACGACACTGCCATAGCCTCTGGGATCGAGGCGAGGGCCGTAGGAGTTGAAATAACGGACGATGCTGATCGGCAACCCCTTGTCATTGTAGATGAAGGCCAGGTGCTCATCAATGGCTTTGGCCAAAGCATAGGACCAGCGCCCCACCGCCGTGGGCCCCAGGATGCTGTCGTCCTCCTCGGCCAAGGGAGCTTTTTCTGATTTGCCATAGACCTCAGAACTGGAAGCGATGACCACCTTTCGCCAGTACTTGTAGGCCAATTCCAGCACAATCTCGGCGCCTCGCACATTGGTCAAAATACCCCGCAGAGGATTATCAATGACGTGCTTGACCCCCACCACGGCTGCCAGGTGATAGATGAGACCCACCTGCTCTATGATCCGCTCCATCAGCGTCTCGTTGAGGATGCTGTCATTGACAAAGTGAAAGCGCTCGTTATCCAGGAGGTGTTGGATGTTATCTATCTTCCCTGTGGAGAGATTATCAACCACGTATATCTCGTGGCCCTGAGCCATCAAGACGTCTACCAGGTGCGAGCCGATGTAGCCCGCCCCGCCGGTGATTAGGATTTTCATAGAGCTAGGTCTCCCTTCGTATGACGTTTGAGTCTATCAGGCAAACCTTATTGCCTGGCCCGTCCAGTAAAACCTTGAACTTGCGAATAAAGCTGCGTCCAAGCAAGAGCTCACCATTGCCCTCGAAGGTCTCGATGAAAACCTCCAGCGCGACATTCCATTTGGGAATCAGCACTTGTCCTTTAGCCAAGATTAACTCGATAATCTCCCCGGACACAGTTTTCCCTACTGGCCAGTACTCCTCAGGGTACTCCCATTGATAGAGGGTCAGGGTCCGATACAGCCTGCAAGGAAGGAGCAATTCGCCATCGTAGCCGGTGTCCAATTGCACCAATTCCTCGCTCTCGGAGTGGATCATCCCGGCAAAGTTTCGGATTTGAATGCCTATAGCGAAGAAGTCTTCACTATCCCAGCAGATGGCTTCCTTTGCTTCCTGCGAACTCTCCATCCTAGCCTTCTCCTTTTGGGAAGGGGTTCTCCTACTTTGAATACCAGCCGATGGTGGGCATCGGGGGCCACACTCTGGAGAGATTCAATGGAATCCCCAACGCCCTGGAGCTTCCCGTGGGCAATGACTACGTACCTCCCCTGCTGTTTTTCAAGCTCCGGCCATAACCGTCTGAAGGCATCGTTATTTAGTTTTCTCTCTCTAGCCACTATCTCTTCATCATCTTTCGTCTCCCTCAGCCAGAGCTCTATTGCCCCCTCAAGAGCTTTGGCTGTCTCCCCAGTGCCGTAGAGTTGTTCCGCCTTACGCCTGAACCTCACTTCCACGTCTTCTGGGATTTTTGTAGTGATGGTCATATCACGCCTCCTATCTCTTTAGCTTTCTATACGCTTCATCATGCTTGGCAACTATCTCAACGATGATAACCTCAATTCACCGTGCTCTGTCATCGAAGTGCCAATCTCTATCTGCTTATGCACCTCTTCCAGCTCAGCCAGCAACCTGGGCAAGGGCTCGTAATCTGAATAGACTATCTTGACGCCATTCTCAACGTAATATGCTTTGATCTCGCTGGGGGGGCTGTCCTGCTTAACGATGTAATCTGCGTAGGCCCTCTCATTGCCAAAGCAAAGGTAGCCTTCATCGTCAATGAAATAGTCTCTGCGCTTAAGCTCATAATCGCGCAGCGCTTCTTCGACTTTGCTTCCGATTAGCTTCTGTAAATCTCCCAAGCGAGGTCTTCCGCCGGTTATGCTACTAACAGGCTGGTCCAACAATATGCGGGGCATAAATCATCCCTCCTCGTCAATCTCTTGGAAGACCTGGTCAACGTCCTCGTCCCTCCAGATTCCGCGGAAACGCCTGAGCGCTGCCAGCTTCTCTGCCGCCTCTTGGAGGATCAACCTGTTGGTATCTACCCTAACCTCTACCCTATCGCCCTCTTTTAGCAACAGGCGTTCCAGGATGGACCTTGGAATGGCGATGATATCCTCGTCACACGCTTTCAATCTCAGTGCCATGGTTCTCTACTCCTTCCCAGCTTGTCGTTACTTTCGGAGAAAATCCAGTGCCATAATCTTAACCCATTTGGCGATAAAAATCAAGTGGAGAACTCTGGTGATTGTTCCATGATTAGTATACAAAAGGGGCGACAGTCAAAGGGACACGCCGCCCCCATCTTCGCTTTTCTCCCCAAGCCACCAACCCAGACCGGGCCATAGTGGCCCGCGTCAGCGGTGGACAGTCGTGGCCAGAACATAGATGCTCACGGCTCGAATCCTTTTTCCTCCAGCAGTGCTTCATACAAAGTGGCAATATCTTCGACCATCTTGTGAACTCCGAACTCGATCACCCGTTTACGACCAGCCTGTCCCATCTGCGAACGTTGGGCTGGGTCGCGCAGCAAATGTGCCATCCGCTCAGCCAGGGCAGCCACGTCACCCCGAGGGACAAGATAGCCGTTGACCCCGTCGACCACGACCTCGGCGTTGCCATCGGCGTCCGTGGCGATGATAGGCAGTCCGGCTGCCATCGCCTGAGGCAGTACGCGAGGCAGCCCCTCCCACAGCGAGGTCAGGGCGAAGACGTCGAAGCTGTGCATCAGGTCGGGTACATCGCGGCGTAGGCCGGTGAGGTGGATGCGCTCGGTTAGGCCCTGGGCGGCCATTGCTGCCTCCACGTCAGCCCGCAGTGGGCCGTCGCCCACGACGACAAAGTGGACGTCGGGCCATTGCCCTGCCACCCGCGCCGCTGCAGCCACAAAGTCGAGTGGAGCCTTCTGGGGCGAGAGCCTCGTCACTGTACCTGCCACGGGGGCGTCCCGGGGAATCCCCAGTTCGGCTCGCACAGCCTCCCGTGGCCGGTTCGGATGCCGGAAGCGGTCCAGGTCGATGCCGCTGCGGATGGTGATGTACTTCTCCGGCGTGGCGATGCCGTCGGCCAGGCCCTTCTCGGTGTTACGGGAGGAGACGACGATCAGCTTGTCGGTTATGGGGGCGGTGATTTGCTCCAGCAAGACGAAGAGGCGGCGTACCAGGGGATGTTGGCAATCGTGGTGGCTCCAGCCATGTACTGTGTGAATGATGACAGACACACCCGCCAGGCGGGCGGCCCAGCGGCCCAGGATGCCGGCCTTGCCGCTGTGCGTATGGACGATGGCGTAGCGCCCGCGCCGGATGTGGCGATAGAGGGCGAACAATGCACACAGGTCTTTGATAGGATTGATCTCGCGCATGAGCGTTGGTTCGATAGTGAGAGGGATACCCCGCGCGCGGACTTCTTCGATCAGGCTACCTTCTGGGCCGGTCTGCGGGCCGCTGATGACGTCCACGGCGTAGCGGTCGGGGTCGAGCAGCGCTGCCGTGAGCATGGTGTTTTCCTGTGCTCCGCCGATGATGAGGCGGGTGATGAGATGTAGTACCCGGATTGGGGGCATGGGCACGTCCACTCAGTATCCTTTCTCACGTAGGAGTGCTTCGTACAGGGCCTCGGTCTGCCGAACAGTTTCCTCGATGCTGAAGTGCTGCTCGATTCGCTTCTGGCCAGCCTGGCCCATTTTACGTCGCAAGTCGGGATCGCGCAAGAGACGGGTAATGGCCTCGGCAAGAGCGTCGGGATCGCGCGGGGGGACCAGAAATCCGGTCACACCATCTACCACAACCTCCGGCGTGCCGCCGACGGCGGTGGCGACGACAGGAAGGCCGGCGGCCATAGCCTCCAATACCACATTGGGCATGCCCTCCCACAGGGACGGTAGGACGAATACATCGAATACTGCCAGAGCCTTGGGTACGTCGGTACGGTGACCAGCAAAGGTGACAGTCTCAGATAGACCTAACGACCGGGCCTGGGCCTCCAGATCACCACGCAAGTCGCCATCCCCCACCAGTAACAGCCGAATTGCAGGAGTACGCTCTTGCACCCGCGCCACAGCGTCCAGCAGGGCCTCCAGTTCAAAGCCCAGGTGGACGACGGTGATCTTCTGCAAAGGCACGACGCCGTATCCGGCCAGATCCCGTCTCTGCCCCTCGCTCACGGTGACGATGCGGTCGCTCAAGCGAGCCAGGAAGCGCTCCGTCCACACCAGGGCCTTGCTCCGCAGGGGGCCAAAATAGCCGTGCAGGACGTGTCCATGGAAAGTGTGTAGAATAACGGGCACGCCCGCCAACCTGGCTGCCAGACGGCCTAGCAAGCCTGCTGTTGCGGTGTGAGTGTGGACGATGTGCGGCTTCTCGCGGCGCATCAGGCGGTAAAGTTTGAACAGAGCAATGAGACCGCCCAGAGGGTCAACGTTCCGCCTCAGTTGAGGTATGATGATGGGTTTGACCCCTTTGGCGGCCGCCAAGTCAAGCATGTTCCCTTCGTACTTACCCTCCACTCCCGTCACCAGCGCGGATTCGAATCGCTGGTTATTCAATCCGGCGGTGAGCAGTATAGTATGGATGGCCGGGCCGCCGATGTTGAGCCTGGCGATGATTCGTAGAATCTTTGTCTTACTCACGATTGAGACCTACACCACTCTATTGAGCGCCTCTACTAATTCTAGCAGATTATGCCGCTTTTCGCAAGCGGTGATCAGGTAGGTTGCCACCCCTTCCCCTCCGCCCACTCCAGCCCCATCTTCTCCCTGACCAGCTCCTCGTACAGAGCTTCCGTCTGTTGCACCATCCTCTCCAGGCTGAAGTATCTCTCCACCCGTGCCCGCCCTGCCCGCCCCATAGCCTCGGCTCGCTCGCGGTTTTGGAGCAGGGCGATAATCGCCTCCGCCAGCGCCTCGGGGTCACGTGGTGGAACGAGCAGCCCTGTCACTCCATCCACCACGATCTCTGGGATGGCGCTCACCCCGCTGGCAACGATTGGCTTTCCCATCATCATAGCTTCTAGCAACACCAACCCAAAGCCCTCCCACAGGGAAGGGAGGATCAGGAGGTTCAAATCAGCTATGAGGCGAGGGATATCATTACGCCAGCCGGTGAAAATCACTCGGTGGGTGATCCGCAGTTCCTCCGTTTGCTTCTCCAGATCCCCTCGCAGATGCCCGTCGCCCACCACTAAGAGCCTGGCCTCGGGCAGGGCTTCGATCACCTTGGCAAAGGCTGTGAGTAAATAGGTGTGACCTTTCTGCGGATTCAATCTTGCGATGACAGCTGCTAGAGGGGCATTGGGAGGAATGCCAAATTCCTCCTGCACAGAGATAGGTCCTGCAATTGTTGAACTCTGGCCCTCGACCCAAACTGGATCTAATCCATGGTAAATTCTGATCATCTTCCCCGGATCGAGCCTCTCGACATCAGCAAAGAATCTCTTCAAGTGGTCGGAGATAACAATGATTCTATCGGCAAACTTAGAGGCGAGTCTATCTAGAAAGGCGTAGAAGGAGTGGCGGCGGAAGGCATTGTCGTTGTGCTTGGTGGAGACGACGATGGGCACCCTAGCTAACTTGACGGCCAAAGTGCCGTAGAGGTCAGCGTGGATGAGGTGGCTATGGACAAGGTCGTAGTTGCGTTTCCTGAGCAACCGATAGAGCCTCCAAACCAGCAGGGGATCTATGTCTCCTTCGATCACCATTCGTTCGACCCGAACACCTCTTTCCTCGAACTGCCGGACGTAATCATCCAGCGGCTTGTCCCGCTCCACAAGAAGGACAAGAGTGGCCTGGTATTTGGCCTTGTCCAGGCTCGGCAATAGGGTTAGCAAATGGTTCTCAGAGCCAGCGACGCCGGTGGCTTTGGTGATGTGGCAGATCTTGGCCTTTTGTGTCAAAGGATACCTCGAATCCGCTTTCTGGGGACCATCTCCAACCATGAGGAATTCTTATCGGGTATGTTATGTGTTAGTTTCCGTAGATGAGGTAGGATAATCGCAAGCCCAAGGCCACTCCCAGCCCAGCGATTGCAACGCAACTTAGCAGCGCTTCCATAATCCCATTGCTGCCGATCCTGGTAGAACTGGAGCGGTTTCCCTGTTGAACCGCCAGTGTGGTTGGAGATAAGTTGATCGGGGGGATAAGTTTTGCTAACAAGCCCGTCCTTGCGCTCCTGTATTACCTCTTTTGTCAAAAAAGGGACTCGTCTAAAATCCTCTAGTGCGCGGATGGATTGCAGCGATAGACCCTGTTCATCGAAAACGCGCTTGTAATAAGGCGCGTTCTCATACGCGTAGCTGAGTAGTTGCCTCAGCCTCTTCAGTTGCAAAACCTCAAGCTCAGCTCTTGATCTCCACTGAGATGCCTCTAGTTCCCGAAGCTTGCCTAGAATTCGGCCGCCCGAAACGGCTTCGTAGAGAGGACAGGTTATATTTTTAGTGATTGCACAAGCTGTTGTCATACCCTATTCTCCTGAGCTAGAAACCTATCGTAAACAACAGCGGTTATCTGCCTGACGATGAGCGCAATGTCGAAACGGGATTGAACTGAACGACGGGCTTCCTGAGACATTGAGCGTCGCAGATGGGGCTTCTTCAGGAGGCGCACGATGGCTTGTGAGAAACCCTCAACGTCGCCAGGAGGAACCAACAGCCCGTTAAGACCAGGAGCATTGATGATCTCCGCTACGCCGCCTACATCTGACGCCACCACCGGCACACCGCGGGCCATAGCCTCGACCACCACGCGGCCAAATCCCTCCTCCTCAGACGTGAGCACAAACACATCAAAGGCCCCGAGGATCTTGGATGCATCAGCGCGATAGCCCAGAAAGTGAAAACGCTTCTTGGCCCCGGCCGCCTCGACCCGCCTCGTTAGTTCTTCCGTATACCTATCTCTGCCGTAATCACCACCCACTAGCGCAAAATGAGCTAATGGAACATCGTGTAGTATCTGCAACCCAGCCGCGACAAAGTCCTCCGGACGTTTGATCTCTGAAAGATTAGCTACGAAACCGACGAGAAAACTGCTATCAGGGACTCCGATTTCAGCGCGTATTCTAGCGCGTTCTGCACGCTTCAGAGGCTGGAGCTCAGAAAAATCGAAGCCGTTGTAGATGACTGCCTCAACCTTGGGAGGATTGCGATAGCGATGGACCCGGCCCGTGGTGGCTTGGGAAGTATACACTGCGGCATCGGCCAAACGTACCCTGAGTACATCGAGACACGATCCTGTCTCGCGCCGGACGTGCCAGACGACAGGAATGCCAAACGCGTGTGCCAGAGGTCCCCACAGCAAAATCGCTTGATCGTCATTTACGTGTACGATGTCGGGTTGTACGCTCCGAAGGATCCCATAAGCACGGCTCATGACAGCCAATGCGGCTGGCAGGGCGAGCATCTTTCTCCACACCCTCTGCGTCCCTCGCAGGCTGTGAACACTGGCAGAGGACAGGTTTAGGTATTTAGTAACCAGACCATACCGTTCGTGCAATTCACTGGCTTGACCTTCTTTAGGCAAAACAAGCGTTGGCTCCGCCAGGCGCTGGCGTACTAATTCGCGTGCCAGCAGGGCTGTGGAGACAAGAGACCCACCGACAAGCGTTCCTGAGTGCGCGAAAAGGATTCGTCGGGAATATCTCGATGATCGCCGAGCATACGTCATAGCAAGTTGGCTTGGAGGCAATTGCATCAGATCATGCATCCTCGACACAAGACACTCATAACCAGCATGTCCTTATTGAGATAGATTTGCGCTAGCGATCTGAACGGTTCGTCCCACCAGGTTAGCCTGGTTACAGATAGGGACGACGCCCGAACCTCAAGTGTTCGATAACGCGCCAAGCCTTACGTACCGCCTTACTCCCGATGGTCTTTGCCACAATTAAGGGGTTCAGTCGAAAGGTCAGCGCGAGGAACTCTCGCTGCATCCTGGCCTTGTGCATCCAACGCCAAGCCACCCTCACGAGCCACAGGAACGCGTCTCCGCGTATGGCGTGCTTCTCGGATATGGACAAAGACTCCTTGGCCATAAAAGTGTCGTACAGCGAGCGAATGATATTTACAGCCTGAAGGGCATCGTCCACCGTCTCGAACCGTCTGAGTCTGATATTGTGACATATCTCAAACGGAACCTCGTATCCAAGAATCCCAGACATCATGCGCTGACCGGCCCTCGCACTGTTGCGTGTCTGTATGTCAGCGTGGCGACGGGAGACCTGGTCGGGATGCTGCCTGTACAACAAATACACTTCTGGGAGGTTCGCTAGATGAGTAACCGAACTTAAGCGCTGCCAGAGATCGCGATCTTCAGCCGGAGGAAAACTCGTATCATAACCGCCGACACGTTCGACGGCCGCCCTTCTCATAACTACGGAAGGTTGTGCGAATGGCGTATGAAAGCATAGTGCCCACAGAAGCAAGCCGTGCATGGTTGGGTAACGCGCAACGCGCACGAGGGATCCGTCTGCGTCAATCACGTGTATAGCGCACCCGACGACTCCAACCTCAGGGGACTCATCCAGGAACGCCACCTGAGCGGCCAGCCGCTCTGGCAAACTTACATCATCCGCGTCCATCACTGCAATGTACTTGCCTCGCGCGAGTTCCAGAACCCTGTTCCGCGATCGAGCCAATCCAAGATTGGTCTCGTTCCGCACCAGCACAATCCGTGACTCGTTAGCGGCGTAGCCCTGCAGGATTTGCCAGGTGTTGTCAGTAGAGCCGTCGTCAACGATGATGAACTCGAAATCGGTAAAGGTTTGATTCAAAATGCTCTCGACGGCTTCGCGCAAGTAGCGCTCACCGTTGTACACAGGCATCAGCACTGAAACACAAGGGAGCTCATCCATAGTATTCTAAATCCTTTGCCACGAGTCAGGGATCAAGTCTCTCGTATCCCAACTTGGCACGTTGGACCACCTCTTCGGGGCTATGACGATTTTTACTGGGTTAGTGCAGAGCCAGGCCCCCCACCAACTGAAGCTGCTATTCGCTATGATATGATGCCTGCACAGGCTCATCAAACGCAGGTCCTCGTAATCCTTGTCCGCATCATTATGAGCAACGAGGGTTAGCGGATACTGCAATCTGAGATTGTCTCGCGCCCAGTCTATGTCATCAGAGAATACGAAAAGGTGAGGATCGTTGACCTTTTCAGCCACCTTCGCAGCAGCACTCTGATAATACTCGAGGGAGCACACGCCAAATTTGCGAAAGAACCTCGGGTTTGATACATAGTCTCCCCGCCGAATATGAAGGCTCACCGAGTTAGCGTTGGCAATTATGCGGGCCAATCCCTGATTCTCAGCATCGGGAGCATGTCTGAAGGTAAAATCCTGGCGAATGATATGTTCGATATCTTTAAAGTACTTTTCGCTTTGCCAGTAGCCCCTCAGGTACACGCTTCCGCCCAATCGCAGTATATCGGGATCAAAGTGGTCAAATCGCTGTACAAACATAGAGCGTCTTGAAGGGGGCAGCAAGTGACGCTCTACACGGCGCAAAATACGGCTCCAGAGGTCTTGCTTTGTAAAACGTACAACGTCATCTGGAGCCACGATGGACGCCTCAATGTTGAAATGATGTAGCCTGTAGCTGCGCGCTGCGTCTCGCTCAAAAGCCGCGACGTCTAATTTGAGCGGTGCCTGGTTTCGATGTGCGACCGCACGTCCGGCGGCGTACTGGAACATCTGATTCCCCAGGCCCCCCATCAAACGGACGATGACCATTCTACTTATCCCATAGACTTTGGTTACTTCACTTCCTCAGTCGCAAGAGGCGGCGTATTCGGCCAAACAGTCTCGACCCCGCCCTGCGCACCATCTCAGACTCTCCGTGTGGTAGCAGAGTCGTATCCCGATAACGAGCAGCAGAGACACGCCAAGAAAACCTGCATTTGTTTACCTCCCTATATGGTGTTGCGTCTTGAAAGCGGACATTGGATGTGTGGTTCAAAAGTATTTACTTCCTGCCTTGCGGAGAATTGAGATGCCAGAAAGAAAAGGCAACGTTGAAATCTCCCATTCGTCCGAGCAATGTCGTTTTATGTATGAGGCCGTACGCCACACTTCACCACTATAACGGAGTTTTTCGTGCTCTTCGTCAACGGGGTGAGTGTCATGCATAAGACATAAACCATTTGGCCTCACGAATGGCGCAAACGCCAGAAAATCTTTCAGCGATTGCTCGTGCGAATGATCCGCATCGATGAACAAGAGGTCTATAGGCTTGTTAATCTGGTCTCTCCAAACCGCTGCAAATTGATCCGTGGTCACGTTGAAGCCAGAAACTTGGCTCTTGCCAGCGAGCAGTTCGATTGCTACGGGATCCACATCGCAGGTATACAAGTGCCCCCCCCCGTGGCCTCTTCGCCTCATCACCGTTAGAGCGCGACGGAAAGCTCTGCTAGATTTGGATCCTCCGCGACCAGTACCTAATTCAACGATGACAGACGGACAAGCAGCCAACGCAATATTGAACAGAATATCCTCGAGCAGGATCTGATTCAGCCGATAGTCTGGCACAGTGTGCAAAGCAAATGCCCGTTCGGCAATTGCGGCAATGCCTCTGTATTCCGCACGAATACTCCTAAGCAGGTTCCGGATGTTCATTGACATCAACTCCGCATTAAATCAACCGGCGCAGCTTTCTCATAACTCGCGAGATGCCCCGCCTTAGTACTACAACCTCACTTCGCGCTCCGGTGGGGCAAGACTCAAGCCCACACAGTCATTTTTGTCGCCCCGGTGGGGGCTCAGTATGGAAAACGGCACACTGGTGGGTAGCCACGAACCTCAGATTGGTTATCTGAGGTTGTAGTATTAGGGGCCGTTAAGAAATAACTTCCCGTCTTTGAAGCTATCGGCCACCGTAGGGCAGGTTGGCGGCGGGTCAGACAAGGGACCGCCTCGTACTGGTCACATTCGTCGCAGCCGCCTCCATCAGGGTAAATCACCCAAGCGGCCTATACCTGCCATCCCGCGAACTGGCAGGTAGTCCGCTCTCTCCCTTCCCCCAACACGGCCCGATGTTTGCCATGGCCCACCGGCGGTCCGCCACTTCTATCCAAGCCGCAGCCAACCTGCCCTACTAAATCGGGAAATTATTCTTTTACAGGCCCTTAGTATGCCTGTGACTCCGCCTGGCGGCAGAACAATGTCCCGACGGCGAGACACCCGACACAGTATAGACGGAGGCGCCGGTGGTCCATTTCTCCAGTCTTCCAGGCTACGCGCTACAATCTCCACAAAGATTCTGGCTCTGTGGTCCCAGGTGTGCTCGGCAAGGGCTCGATTACGGGCTGCAACCCGATAGCTGTCAGTCTGTGAGGGATGGTCAAGGTAATAAAGGATCGCGGCTACCCATTCCTCCGGCTTGTCAAATGCCAGTACTTCAGAATCGTCAAAGTACCGCCGGACGACTTCTGGAGCATTACTAATCTGAAAACACCCGGCCATAGCCAGATCGAACAACCTGTTGTTTGCATCCAATCTGTAGTGGCTCCCGACCCGTTGTTCGTCGTTCATTATGTTCACACACACAAGTGCTGTGTTGTAGATCAGATTGAGAAGATCACCCCAGGCCACACACTGATAAGGGTAACCATAGCGTTCCCAACCCGGTCCGATGAGCAAGATTCTACGATTCTGAGCTGCTTCCATGAGAGCCGAAACATAGGCGTGCCTACCGGTTCCACTACCAGGATTACCTACGAATACCACATCGTATTGCCTAGGCAGGTCTAGAGGTCTCATGACCTCCAGACCCGAAGCCATAGGTAGGTGATAGTAATCAATGCCAAGCGTCCGGTAGGATTGCAGAGTCAGATCAGAGCAGTCTGTACCATAAGCGAATAGAATGTATTCACGCCATCGTTCGAGAAAACCCCTGCGGAACCAGGCCGATGCTGGAGGAACGTACAGGATTACAGGCCCACAAAAGCTATCCATGGCCCGCGCACTCACTTTGTCCTGGCCTCCACCGACCGGAACCACGAGCACATCTGCCTCTTCGTTGGGAACAAGTCTGCTAAGCGTCACTCTTGCCCCAGCGCGTTCCAGTGCGTGAAAGAAGCTGCGATACATTCCGCCAAACCAAGCATTTATCCGTTGGTTGTCGAGTCCAAGCTTCCAAAAGTCAATGTGCAACATGATCTGCATTCCATTACCTACCCTCTTTGCGGTCTATCTTGCCTATAAGTATGGAATGAGTCGAGTTCATGACTGCTTGATGAAATGAAATAAACCACAGGCGTAGCTGGCATCAGCCAGATTACTGGGATCTATATTCTGCTTGAAAATCTTCTTGTCATCGATCCCCGAAAACCGCACCAGCTTCAAGTCATGAAAATAGTCCAGGATTTGCTGCGGCGAATGAATGCGATGAGCGTTGAAGCAAACGTGCGGTTTACCCACTGGCAATGAGAAATACAAATTGCCCCCTGGCGCCATGACACGAGCAAGCTCGCGCGTGGCTTTCTTCGTGCCTTGGGGATCCAAGGGATCGCCATAACGCCCTAGCCCTATGTGTTCGGCCACATGTAAGCAAGAAAGTGAAGGAACCGAGTTGTCATTGAAAGGTAGAGCCAGGATGCTTCCAGCTTTCGAATCAAAGTTCTCCAGGTTGACCATCAAAGGGCGAATATCAATAAAGGTCACTTTGGTAATCGCCGTTAACATGCCGACAAAGATCACGCGCGATCCTACGTCTACGTGGCCTGGCGCGCCAGAGGCTTGGATTCCTTTGAAAGCCCAAATGTCTTGGTAGAAGTAGTGCGAGTCAAACGGTGTGATGCCGGTGCGGTCGTGGAGCTGGGGGTAAGCGTCGGCCAACCGAATGATCTCTGCCTTTGACATGCGCGCATACTGAGACCAGGCAGTGAAATAACGCCCGTAGCCCAACACCCCCTTGATCGCCCAGACTGGATCGGTGACCTGCGCCAGCCAACGCCGCACCCAACGCACTGCCCTGTTGTGCCTTGCCAACCTTACAATCCCGATCATGCTTCTATTGCTGCCAGCGAATGCACCGTCGCCCAGGTTTCATAGCAACGACCAAGATCCAGCCATAAACAATGCCCCAACATGCCAGAGCCACCTAAAATCAGAATTCTCATTTCCCCATTGCTTCCCTGGTTCAGCTCAGTGAAAATGTTCTCATACTGAACTTTTGTACTGTATGTTGGTCATACGGTAAGTCGTAACATGATCTTGTCCAAGTATGTATCAGTATTGTAGTACAAGCGCGCATGCTCTCTTGCAGCTGTATGATAGGCTTGCCTTTGCAGCCGATACTGGTCTATTACGGCACGGACTGCCTGAGTGGAGATCGAATCAACATAGAGAAAGGGTGGTTTTTTTGTGTGTGCATGATCAATGTTTGTCAGAATGGGTAAACCCGCCCAGAGATAAGATGCGATCTTGCCAGACGAGAAAATCAAGTTGTCCCAGTTCACATTGCCACTTGGCCCTCTGTAGAAAGCCAGCCCGATGTCAAACTGAGCAAGGAACTGCAGATGTTGATTATCTCTGTAGAAGGAAGTGTCAAGTGTAACATGTTCTACCTGCGCGATTTTGGACCGAACGGTTTCGAGGTATCTATCTGTCCCTATGTGATGCCCCTGCAGGAACAGCCGGTACTCTTTTGCAGGACGCAGTTGCTTATACGCATCAATAAATTCCGTGAGGCACGCCCAGTCAGCAAAATATCCCGAGTAGACCAGGCATACTGGGCCAGTGCTGTCTACTTGTTTCTGGCCCGAGTCATTGGAAGATTCCGTGGGTCGTAGAGAAACGGGCAAGTACTCGAAATCAACGGTCATACCCAGGTGCTCTGCAAAATCCTTCCCACGTTCTGGGCTCTGGATGATGCAAAACGCGCAGTTGGATAGCAAGCGCTTCGGGCGGCCGATGTTCCTCGTAAAACCAGATAGCGTTTGCACACTCTCAAGGGATAGATAAATCGCTTTTGAGAGATCAAAGTTAGTACGGGCAACGGTGCCAAGCGACCAGATTTCTACACAGAGAACCCAATCATATCGGGGAATTATACTCTTCAACCTGTGTGCAAAGAGCGGCGTTCCAAGATTACGAACTCTCCGGAAACGCCTGAGAGCCCGGGTGCGTAAGGCAAGATTGTAGTACCATGGTAGGCCAAGTTTGACAAGTCTGACACCTGGCAGCCCAAAATCTTGATCGCGCAGCCATTGGTCTACGACAAGATCCACGCTGTGGCCCCGGCTGGTCAGATACAAGCAGATATTCTTGACAACCGGCGAGACTTCCACAGCGTATCTGTAAGCAACAACGGCGAAACAGAGGGATTTCATACGTGCTTCGATCCGTAACTCTGCATCATTCTAACGACTCGACTGGCCAGTAGCATCTTTCCCACGAAACAGGCACTCCAGGTACCAAGTCCTGGTTTCCCAAGAGTCATCCACTCGTAGGATGCAACCATCTCCATACTTGCGTCTTCTAAGAGTTCCTGTATCTCCGGTGTGAACAGGTATCGCATACGGTGACACTCGCAAAGTTCCTCAATTGCGCCGTTGGACTTGTGTTTGACGAAAATCTGGTAGTGAACTTGTACACAGTTCTCTGCGACCTGCATCGTCGGTTCGGCAATGCGAGTAAGCGCGATTTGTTCATCTTCTAGGCGCTTGATCCGCACTGTGGGTTGCTCACATAGCACGGCTGGACCGTACCAACAATCGAAAATGAACACACCACCTGGCTTCAAATGAGCTCCGGCGGTAGCAAACGTTGCCTTCAAATCTTTATTGGTGTTTTGGTAGCTGATCACATGAAAGAGAGAGAGCACCGCATCGAACTTTTCATTCATCCGCAAGACACGAATATCACCTTGCGAAAAGCATAGCCTTGAAGCGTGTTCGAGTGACAAGTCGGCCAGACGGGTTTGAGCCCGCTTGAGCATATTAGCACTCAAATCCACGCCATGGATTCGGTAGTTCTTGCCTGCCAGGAGCGCGGCGTGTGCACCTGTTCCACATCCCAACTCCAGAATAGAACGTGTGCCTGGAGCCCAGGTTTGTAGCAGTTCGTGTACATACTGTGCTTCGGCGGCATAATCCTTATCGCGATAGAACAAATCGTAGACATCAGCGTAAGTAGAGCCAAAGACTGTACTCATGAGAGCACCTCGTGCACGGTATCGCATACTTGCACCAACTGATCCTCAGTCAAGGCCAAACCGGAAGGAAGATACAACCCCTGGCGGGCAATCCGTTCCGCCACGGGATAATGCTCGTCGAGAAAGAGGCCGCGCTTGTGGAACACGGGCTGCTCGTGCATCCCCAGGAAGAAGGGCCGGGTGTCCACGCCACGCTCCTTCAACCTTTGGGCGAACTGACGGGCATCCATGCCGGCTTCTTCAGAGAGGACGAGACCATACATCCAGTACACGTTGCGCGCCCAGGGTTCCTCCACCGGCAGTTGTAAACCTTCGATGTCTTTCAATCGTCGTGTGTACTCCTGGCCCATCCAGCGCTTGCGGGCGACGATTTCGTCCATCCGTTCCGACTGAGCCAGCCCCAGTGCCGCTTGCAGATTGGTCATGCGGAAGTTGAAGCCCAGTTCCTGGTGATAAAAGCGCCGCTCAGGAAGGAAGCAGAGATTGCGCAGGGAGCGGGCTTTCTCTGCCAAATGTGGGTCGTCGGTCAGCACCATGCCCCCTTCGCCGGTGGTGATGAGCTTGTTGGCATAGAAGCTGAAGCAGCTCAACGCGCCAAAACTGCCGCAGCGCTGCCACGTCGGATTGGAACTATGGCGACCAGACAGATACTCCGCGCCGTGCGCCTCTGCCGCGTCTTCGACGATGGCAAGCCCATGCTTATCCGCCAGGTCCAGCAGCGGGTCCATATCCACCGGGTGGCCGTAGATGTGCACCGGCATGATGGCCCGCGTCTTGGGGGTGATTCTATCCTTCACCTGATCTACGTCCATGCACCAGGTGCGGGGATCGGAGTCCACCAGGACGGGGACGCCGCCATTGTAAACGACAGCCAGGGCGCAGGAGATGATGGTAAAGGACGGCATGATGACTTCATCGCCGGGCTGGAGGTCCAATGCTGCTACGGCCACCTGTAAAGCCACCGTTCCGTTGCAGACCGCGATCCCATAGCGCCGCCCGCAGTATTCCGCCCACTTTTGCTCAAATTCCCCGATGAAACGCCCGGCAGAGGAAACCCACCCCGTGCGGACACATTCGGTCACGTAGTCCAGCTCCCGTTCGCCTAGCAGGGGTTCATTGACCGGGATCATTCCGCCTCCTTTGTTCTGCCACGAATTTCACGAAGTAACACGAAGTAAAGAAAAAAATAAAGAGAATTCGTGACAATTCGTGCAATTCGTGGCAAAGAGAAATCAGCAATCCGCAATCCTCAGAACCGCTCCTTCTCGTCCACTCCAGTGTATGGCCCTTGTTTGATCTCCAGAAAGACGGTGTCTTCCGACATGCGGAAGCCGTGCCCGCCGCCGACCATCAGCATAATATCTCCCTCGCACAGTTCCCGGGTGGCTACCAACTCCCGCTCGTCGTTGTAGATGTCTATCTCGCACCGTCCCTTCTTGACAACGAGCACCTCGGAGGTGCCTACAATGTCGCGTTCCAGTGAGCGGTGCACATGACGTTGGATTTCGCCTCCAGCCGGATAGACGATGTAGCCGACCTGTTGCTTGTAGTCGGGCGGTGTCAAGAAGGTGGTCTTGTCCGGCAGAAAACTGGCCCGGATGATGTAGGCCAGACAGGTCCCGTCCCAATAGATGCGTTCGACCAAACTGCTGCCGGATTGTTCGACGTTGTGGGTGTCGTGGGTTTGGGTCACTTCAGGACCTCCGGTAACGTTGCCCAAGCCACATCGGCTGAAAGAGCCGGTGCCGGGCAGAGCCGGTCACCCAGCACTGCCTGTTTACGGCGGTGCTCAGGCATAGGCGCTACTACTGCGAGCGAACGCTTTTGATAAGCATACCAGGCTTGGATTCGTCGCCAAGTCCAGATGCGGCTCGAACAGGGCTATGCGCCGCTGATTAAATGAGTTGCAGGGTTGCTGAGACAAGGAGGTTACCTCCAAATCAAACATCAAACAGCGCCTCGTTTTGCGCAACCCAGTCATACAACCTCGCCACTCCTTCCTTCACCGAAACCGTTGGAGACCAATTCAAGTCTACGCGCGCCTGTCGAATATCTGATACATAGACCGGTTGATCCCCCGGTCGCCAGTCAGCGAAGGAATAGGTAACGCTGCGACCTGACAAGTCTTCCAGATATTCTATGAGTTCCAGCAACGATAGGGTGTTTTGAACTCCGCCCCCTATATTGAACGTTCGTCCAGAAACAGAATCAATAGCGTCAATTGCGCATCTAAATACTGCAACGAGGTCATCAACGAAGAGTACATCTCGTACTTGCTTGCCGTCTCCATATATCGTGATGGGTTTTCCGAGCACATGGGCGATGGTAAACCAGGCAACCCAGCCTTGATCCTCAATACCGAACTGGCGGTATCCATAGATACACGATTGGCGAAAGTTAACGCATCGCAGCCCATAGATGCGAGCATAGTCAATTACATACTGATCAGCCGCTCCCTTGGAACAGCCATAGGGCGAGTGGAAGTCGAGAGGCTGCGTTTCTGCTATGCCATGCGAATTATGCACAAACTCATACCGCGTATCGCCTTCTCGGACCGCTACGTCGCTCAACTGCCCATACACCTTGTTTGTGGATGCATTGAGCAAGATGGTGTTTGGGCTGTGGCAACGAATCGCTTCCAGCACGTTGAGCGTTCCGAGAGCGTTGATCTCAAAGTCCAACCGAGGTGAAAGGACTGAGGTTGTCACGGCCACCTGTGCTGCCAAGTGAACCACGACGTCAAAATGGCCATTGGCGATAACCTCAGCGACTTTCTGAGCATTTCGGATGTCTGCGTTCACAAAATCGAAAGACAACTGACGACGTAACCAGTCGAGATTCATCTCGGAACCTGGGCGGCTCAGATTGTCAAGCACGACCACGTCCCATCCGGCTTCACCCAGGCTCTTCGCTGTGTTGCATCCGATGAAGCCAGCGCCACCTGTAATTAGCACCTGCATATCATCTCCCGTTCCTCAGGGCAACAATCGAGCTAACTGATCAATGTCCTGAGGTGCTACCCCCGCCAACGCGATATCCCAGAGCCGTCGGGCCAGGTCGGGACGTTGAGCCAGAGCAAACTCTACCCTTGCCTGAGACAGGTGATATGAAATCCTGAACTCGTAACGTTCTTTACCAGTCGCCCGCACAGAGGCCCCTGCAAATCTCATCGCTGCCCTGGCTGCTCTCAAGGCCGAGAACAGGCTTCGCTTAAGCAGCCTGGCACGGCTCTCTTCATTCTCATATTGTTGAGTAAGAGCACGATAGCATCCCTCCCCAGCCCAGCGAGAATGCCACCACTTCTTAGTTAGTCGCACTGGCGGGATAACGTGATGGACCAATGCACCCGGCGCGTAGATCACCTTGTAACCCGCCTTTCTCACCTTGGCACACAGTCCAACGTCTCCACTACCTACATAGATTTTCTCTACAACACCAGGTCGCCCCTCCGCCTCGACACCAATCGTATCTGCCGGAAAACCACCGACCAGTTGTAGTATGTCCTTTCGTACAGAGAAATTGGGACCGTAGGCATCATGCGTTTCGTGTAGATCAGGACCACGATCTAACAGACTCAACCAACCACTCATTGGATAGTATTGTTTAATCCAGGCGGGCGGTTCAACCTCAAACGTTGGCAGAATAGGTCCCCCCACAATGCCCACTGTTTCGTTGCCCCCGAACGCATCCATCACCGCGGTTAGCCACCCGCTATCAACTATCACATCGTCATCAATATACGAAAGCACCCTTCCTGAGGCCGCGTCAGCTCCAGTATGTCGTGCTACGGTGAAAGAGAGCCGTGTCTCCTTCACATATTTCAGCGTGATACCAGCATCACGGAACCGGTACGCCACGTTTGGTGTATCGTCATTGGAGTTATTGTCTACGACCACAACTTCGAAGTGCCCGCGCGGGAAATCAAGCTCCGCCACACTCAGCAGCGCCCGCTCCAAGCTTCGGCAGCGATTATATGTTGGGATAATAACTGAAACTTCGACCTTATGATTCATCTCGTGCAAAAACCTCACACTCGGAGATAAGACGCTGATGCTGTTCAACCAGCGCCGCTCAAACTTCTACCCATTCATAGTTAATCACTTGTGGAAGACGCATTTTGTTTCCGTTTTTTGCAAATGGGTGTTCAAGGCATCGATCCGGTGGGATCTCTGGAAAGACATCCTCACCAATGTCAGAACGAACAAAAAAGGCATTGAACCCATATCGGTTACAACCCACGAGTCGGTAATCCTTTTCACGACCCAGTTTTACGAAAGCAGAAAGTGAAGCACCAAAAAAATCAGGGTGAGTATCAAATCGATTAAAGTCTGGCGTATATGGGACGGTAACAGAGTGGTCTGAATCCCATATGTTCATGTATTCAACGACAACTACTCTTGGCTGGACAATATGAAGACTTTTCCATATCCAGTAGTCAATCCCATCAAGATCTAAGCATAGTAAATCAACTTCTCCCAAAAAGCCATTTTCTTGAAGCAAATCGTTGATATTTTCAGCGGTAACCCAGGCATTTATAACCTTTGGTGGACATATCCAAGTATCTTTGTGTGACTCAAAAAAATGCTTCGCCTGCTTTACAGCGTTCTCATCTCCTTCAATCAATAGGCCAGTCCAACCCCAATTACAAATCAGATTTGTCGTATTCGCTCCATAAGGTGATCCAGAGCCAACATCTACACATACCTTGTTGGTAGTTCCAATTAAGGAAAACAAGTAGAGTAGAAGTCCATCTTCATCATTCTGCGAATATACCCTAAAGCCGGTGTCTTCAAACTTCGGAAGGGGTAGCTTCAGGCTACGCAATAGTTGGTAGTGGAAGAAAAGCTGGGTCTGAGAGACTTGACTGCCAAGGTCAGATCCAGCAAGAGCCTGGCCTGGTATAGCGTGCACTCTTAAGTTGAGTGGGCGAAGCGCAGTGTTGATCATCGTTCGTGTTATCTTACGCCAAGTCATTGCCATATCATTTCCTTACCCCTTCTATTTTCTTCTCGGGTTTAGACAAAACACTCAGAGGCTAATAGGCGGCCAACGTGAATCCCCAAAAATCGGCTCACCGCTCAAAATGGCATCGCAGACATAGTCTAGCTTTGTGTTGTTCCCAGGCAAGAAGTCATCCAAGCTGTCGAACAGCAGCTCCACGGGTTTAGTCCAACCCTGGTTGAATAAATTCAGATTCGCAAATCCATGACAATCATACAGTAACCAATACTTTCGGCTCAACTGAATTCGTTCTTCGACAGCTTCTTTACTTTCACCATGCGTAAGAACACTCTGTATACTATCATAGAATTCTTCTTCGCTTGAAACATCAATTGTGAAACCTTTACCTCGGTAGTGGTTATCACCAGTTAGAATAACCGGCACACCATACATAGCGAGCTCACACCCTGATCGGCTGGAATGAACAATACCCAGGTCAACGATTGGATAGATATCGAAAGAAGATATAGGCGAATCAGCATCCATAAAGAAGATGTTGGGGCCCAAGGGCTCATCCATATCTGCCAAAATGCGCTTCAATGTGTGGGGTAGGAACTTAAAGGATTTGAATGTCTGTTCGTATGGATGTGCCTTAATGATTAGCTGGAACTCAGGATGTCGATTGAAATAACGAACGGTCTTATGGATCATCTCAATGATTTCCTTGTCCCCTGATACAAAACAATAGTTGTGGATAGCGTTATCCCAGGGGACGTTGCACGGAAAAAAGGCTATCGGTTTATCAAGATCCAATTTTGATTTTAGTTCCCCCGCTTCCTCAGCGCCACGCTCCGGATAGATGTCAAAACAAGTGGCTTTCCCATCAGCCTTCTTAGCCATATGCTGCCCAAACTTTTGCCAGATTTCGGGTTCAATGGGTGTCTCTCGAAATGAGGGCCAGGCACCGACAACTTCACAAACTCTATCCACATTCTTGCCGAAGTGGACACATCCTGGCTTTTCGATCATTGTGTGGGAGTAGTAGCTTATGCCAAAGTTTCTTGCGATATGGTAAAGCGTAGACCATTGGTAGTGGTCATGTAATGAGCTCATGCAAACATCTGGTTGCACATCTTTGATGAGCCGATCATAGGCCAGTAGCATTTGAACGGCGTTCACTCCATGCACTCGCAATTCGTGCTCAAACGGCTGACCAGGCAAAACCTTACCAAGGTTATTGTTGTTGGCAACAACCTCAGCCACTTGGCAACCGACCTCATAACCATTGAACATATACTCTCGATAGTTTTCATGATTAATCCCAGCAATAGCTTCTTCGGCAATATTTCGGTCACCTTTGTCTCGATAGTCGGTGAGTTTAAGAGGTTGGTACCCCAGAATTTCCTCCCACAGGGTACGTGCCGGGTCATTACACGTTTTACGGCACTGCCGAGCAAAGTCTGTTAGGAAAGCGCCCGCCCACACAGGGCATTGCTCTGTGTGAAATCCGTTACACAAAACAGGGATAATCTCAGCTCCACGAAGTTTCAATGAGAGAGCGAGAATATAATCGACAACTCGATTAAACTGAACATGGAGATAGCTGGTAGGGTACACGATTCGTCTTCTTTTCGGGATGTTGTTCTCCACGACATAGGCGTCAGCCTCAGCGGCAATGCGACGCATCAACTGGTCCTGCTCCTTCGATAGCAGGTAAATCCTGCCTAATTTCGCCTTGATATCGTACCTTATATCTCTGTAGACATTCTTGTAATTCTCAGGCACTTTGGCTTTGATTCTTGATAGCATACTTTGCGTGCTCCCTGTTACCAAGTAGTCCTGCCACCATCTATGACTAGATTCTGGCCGGTCATGTATTTTGAAGCATCCGAACAGAGAAATAAAATGGCATCTCTATATTCATCAATGGCAGCCATTCTCCCCATCGGAATCAAGTTCGTAAGACGCTTCACGAAATCATCAGGCTGATCTGTGTAAACGCCACCGGGCGAGAGCGCATTGACCCTTATTCCACAGTCAGCCCAGTAGGTGGCTAAATAACGGGTTAAGCCCAATAATCCCGTTTTGATTACGGAATACGAAACCGGTTTCACCGGTTGGGCCTCCGCAGGCAATAGAGGGTCTTGATAAATCCTTTGATCCGGCGCAATTACCGATAAATCAGAGGCGATATTTACTATGACGCCGCTCCTATTCTTGGCCATTTCGGAACCAAAGATTTTGCAACACAAAAAAGCACCAGTCAAACCGACTGCGAGATCTTCTTCCCACTGCTCCAGCTTGAAGTTTTCTACCCTTGAAAAACTCTCCGTTCCTTCTTCTACTTTGGGATTATTGGCCGCATTGTTTATTAGAACATCAATTCTGCCGAATTCTTCCAGAATACACTCACGCGCTTGAAGAATACTGTTTTCATCCGCAATATCGGCAACTATGGCAAGACAGCGATTGGGGTATTCTGCCTCCAATTTCTTTGTTTTTTCATCCAAGTTTACACGATCAATGTCTAGCAAACAGACAAGCCCACCCGCCTCAAGCAGCGCGTCCGAAAACTGTGCCCCCAGTAATCCGGCAGCGCCAGTGACAACGCAAACTTTGTCTTTGATATCCCAAGCCATTAACCTTTGTTCCCTCGCTTTCTTCCAGATTAGATTTTTTTGGCAAGCTGTCCTTCCTCCCATTCTTGGTTGCGAAACCAGTTAATCTGGAAAAGATCAGGGTTTCGGCGGAACAGATCATCTACCTCCTTTCGTGGAGCATAGGTTCCCACCAGACGCTGGATAGTACGTAGCAACCAATAATCTTCTTCATAGTCCAAAGTCAGCCGGACCTGTACAGGGTTGGCATCTTCTTCCGGCAGCTTGGTCTTTCGAAGTCCGGGCACCTTCTCCACGTAGTACCACATCATCTCGGTATCCTCAGAATCCGTCAAGGCACAAGCCTTGGCTACTATATTGCGGGTCAACGAATACCCTACACTAGCGCCTCCCATACTCGAAGAATCCGTCGGATACACGACATCATATCCTTCGGCAAGCAAGGCAAAGCTCTTGTGAACTAAATTCCCATCGAAAAACGGATCATCTGCATCTACCGTATGAAAAGCTGATAACTTGAATGCATCGCAACAGTCAAGCCAGCGCTTCAACTTATGAGTTGGATGCCCTCGAAAGCATTTGGCGTCCTCTTGTCTAGCTATTTCTTCTACAACATTGTCCGCAGCCTCATCGGTCGTGCAGACGACCGGGTCCAGTCCAGAAAATTTCGCCCTACGAATAACGTGCTCCAACACATTGCCTTCCCCGAAAGGTAGGAGGCACTTCCCTGGCAATCGAGAAGAGGTCGTTCTTACTGTGATAAACGCTGGTATGTACATTTTCACTCCGTGTCTACCGATTTCACTGACTGGCGTTTTATCTACTTTGCGTGCAAGTGACTCCCTACCCTTCAATCTCTTTAACGGTTTTGGTCAAAGCCTTTGCCTTCTCCTTGGCAATCTCTAGATTCCTGTAATTTGTCTTGAACTGCATCATTTTAGGTTGAACAGACTCCGCGACAGGACAAACGCCTTTCTCATAGAGGCCTTTGTCCCTGTAGGCCTGCATAAACGGCTCCTCGTATGTCACGCTCAAACCACCATAGAAACCATCGCCACCATTCTTTTTGTACAATTCATAGAACTTTACCCAAGAAACTCCATAAGCCTCATGGCCCTCGTATTTAACGGTAAAGGTCCAGTAACTGTGGACGTATCCTGCCGGGACTTTCTGGGGTATTATCCAGGTGCAGCCATCTAGCGCATCAAGAAAGTACTGTGCCACCGCTTGACGCCTTTTGACCAGAAAATCTACTCGCTCAAATTGGGCCAGTCCCAAGGCTGCACAGATTTCTGGCATCCGATAGTTCAGCCCCACCATATCATGCCTCTTATAGTTCGGGTTTTGAAATTCAGCAGGCAGCAATTGGTGCAGACCGGCTCCCGCGGCAAGAGTTTTGTACCCCAAGCCCCCAAATTTTCGAACCTTTGTGCCGTAATCCTCATCGTCGGTAAGCACCATGCCCCCTTCGCCAATAGACACATGTTTCTTAGCTTCGAAACTAAAACTCGCCATGTCCCCGATTGTTCCCGCCAAACACCCTTTGTAGACTCCGAGCATGCATTGGGCGCTATCCTCGATAACAGCAATACTGTACTTGCGTCCCAGCTCTATGATTGGATCCATATCAGCCGGCAAGCCGTGCATATGAACGGCTATGATGGCTTTCGTCTTACTCGTTATTCTGCGTTCGACATCGTCCGGAGAGACATTCAACGTGTCGGGGTCAATATCCGCAAATACCGGAATCGCCTTCTGCACAAGGGTGACGAACGCCAGCATTGATACCGTCTGCGCTGGCATGATGACTTCATCACCCTGACTAACGCCGGCCGCAACCAGGCAACTGTGCAGTGTAGAAGTACCGGAATTGTGTGCGATGGCGTACTTCATCCCAAATCGCTCTGCAAAGGCTTTCTCAAACCTTCTAACCCAAGGTTCCTCTTTGTTTCTCGGGTTCTCCGAGTCGAGAAACTCGGTTATGTATTTCAGTTCGTTCCCGATGAATTTGCCGTATGGATTAACACCAGTCATAAGCATATCCTCCATAGTTTATTCAATGGTATCGCTTCTGAAATTGATCGGGCAGAGAAGCATAGAATTCAGTAGCCATGCAAAATACTATTTACGCAGTACAGCAAAAGTCACCCTGTGAACTCATCTGCGGCTGCCCCGCAGGGATAGCCACATCCCAGCACCTGTGAGCTAGTTCGGCCGTTGCACCCAAGGAGTCCATCACATCCGTCGAAAAACATCAATATCTTGTGGTCTGCTACTTGAATCTGCCCAGATATAGGGGTGGCAAACTCAGCTCTCGATTATCGAGCTAATGACGGCTCTCCTGACTTGCCTTTTGCACTGCCGGATCTGGCAGTCTGGCAGGGGCGTCTACCCACTCACAGGGTGAGTTTTGCGCTATTGCCTATTTACTACTATCTTGGGTGCTGAAAAATGTAGCCACAAATTCGTTACGCAGCTTGGCCCATATTGCATCACCTTCGGGTGTGAGTTGTTCGGCTACACGAATTTCGTTCCACCGACTCTTAGGAAATCTGACATACATCGCAAATGTGCGTCTCAGTCCGCGGATTCGTTCTCGTGGGAAGGAAGGCATCTCTAAAATCGAATTGTCGGTATTCGTGGGTGCAATGGCATCTGGATCAAGATAACCCCGTTTGACGGCAAGCTCTCGCAACGCCGTACCGTAATATGGCTGAAGTATAGAGCAACTCACATCATTAGCACCAACCTGGCGATTCAGTTCCACTGTGTCCATCGCAAGTTCATACGTTTCGTCAGGAAACCCAATGATATTGTTGGCACTAAATGGGACATCATATATTCTAGGAATTTGCAGCGCCTTAATAACATCTTGATTCGAATACCGACGATTAACGACTTCTCGCCTGAATTTCTCGTTGCCATGTTCGATCCCTACGCCCAGACGATGTAGACCCACTTCTTTCAGTCGCTTCACCTTATCATCAGTGATGGTGTTGGGATGTGCATTGCAATAGAACGGTATCCTGATATCTGAGTACATTTCACAAAACTCATCAATCTCACGATTGGAGTAGGTGAAAAATGTGTCGGCCAAAAAAAAGATGTACCCGGCTTTCCAGACGTCACGATAGTATACGAGTTCTTTATGAACTTTGTCCATGGATTTTTTGCGTACGTAGTTACAATTTGTCTCACGCCGATAAAGTCTGTTTTGTGCGGGGGAATTGCAGAAACCGCATCTAAAGGGACATCCACGGTGTGTCTCAACTGACATCATTCGATAGATCTTACCCGCCATCGCACGGTAGTGTCGACTTTCCTCAAAAATTCCAATGTCAGGCAGTGGATTGGTGTCTATGTTTATAGGCGTGGCCATTGAATTCCGTACAATGTGGCCATCTTTCTGCTTGACCCACAAGTTGGTCACATTCAAGTAATCTTCGCCATGTCGCAATCGCTCACACAGTTCAACCAGTGCCTGCTCGCCTTCACCAACGCAGATGATATCAATTTCGGGATATTTAATCGCTCGTTCAGGGGCGAAAGTAGCAAATACACCGCCAAGAATTGTGAGAATAGCATGGTGTCGGGTTGACTTGAGTAAGTGAATACTGAGAAGAAACGTACTTTCATCCGCGGAAACGGCTATTAAGTCCGGTCCAAACTCCTCCACCTTGCGATTCAAGTCTTCAAATACATTATTCCGTTTCAACTCTATTTTCTCATCTAGATCAAACGGCCGAACTATCAAGTCTGCTAGGTTATCTTTATCAGAGTCACCGGAAAAAGCTTCAATACTGTAGTAACTCGTATCAAATAGATCGACCTTGAAGCCCCGATCCTTCAATAGTTGAGAAAGTAGAGCAATGGATGGCGGCACTAAGCTCATCTTGCGTAGGTTGGGATAAAGAAATAACACTCGGACGTCGCGCATAATTGTTCCTCCTCACATTCTATAAATATTCAGATTTGAGTAAGCTTAAGATGACCCCGTCATAACGGGTACCATTGTGTTTGCGGTAATACTTCCGCAAACATCCTTCCTGGCGGAATCCGATACGTTTCAGGCCATTAATGGATGCGAGGTTATCTGAGGGAGTTACTGCTGAAATCCTATCAAGCCCTATTTCATTGAAGCAGTATTTCGTGACCAGTAGCAAGGCCTCTTTAAAGAATCCCCGATTCCAAAAAAGGGGCGATATCCCATACCCAATTTCAGCTCTTTTGCCATTTGCGTCAATATTCATGATGCCGAAAGTACCAATTACCTTGCCAGTATCCTTGAGACAGATAGCCCAGTACACAGAAGTTCCACTCTTTACGCGACCCAAAAGTTTATCAAGATAGTGCCGCGTTTCTTCTATTGTTTTATGGTGTGACAATTCCATGTGTGCGTAAAACTCAGGCATCTTTGAGTATTCGAACATGTCTTCTAGCGCATCTAACCCAAGTTCCACCAAACGTATTCGCTCGCCCTCGAGAGTCGGTGCGTTCATTGAAATCTAACCCTTTACAGTCTATACCACAGATTCACCTTTTTGTTTTCGGGCAATGACAATGACGTGATTGCCGTAAAACGGAGGTGACGTTTTTGAATTATCCAGCATGCGCAGCAGGTTGTCTTTCGTGAACCATCTTGTATTAAAAAAGGGATACTCCAACTCCAAGATACGGAATTTGAAATCTTCCAGCATCTTGACCAACGAAAAACTTGTAAATAGGCTTATATGTCCTTTGTCATGAAGCATACGATAATTGTTGCTAAAGAACCTGGCACAGCCTGAATCAAAGTCAGGGGTGGCAACAATAAGTATGCCTTCCGGCTTTAATACTCGCCGACACGCCTGAACATACTCTACCGGATTCGGAACATGCTCAATGACATGATTCATCACCACTACATCGAAATAATTGGATTCGTAGTTCAAAGAGGGAAATTCACCTTGTTTTACTTGAGCAAACCGCCTCGCCGAATCCAGTGCAAGGCTGGAAACCTCAACCCCATGTTTTTCCCACGAGGGGTCTATTGCAGAGAGAAGATACCCTAGACCACAGCCGATATCGAGAAGCTTTCCAGCAGGAAGTTCATGAATTTTCTCGATGATGAATTTCAAATCCTCAATCCGCCTTTGCCATTCTTCCTCAGTCTGTGGGTCTCGCTTCTCCCCATCAGGGTCGACGTAGTTTTCTCCCCAATAATCGTCTTCGTAGACAGGTACGTTCTGAAATCGTTTCCAATAATATTTGTTCCACTCTAAATCACCATATGGACACTTGGGGGCATTGCGGAAGTCATACAATTTCATAGTTATCACTCCTCTGGAAAAGAAATACTCGCCATTAGAGTATCCGTCATGCCGATAGAAGCCAATTGTCTTTCATACTCCTCGCATAGCGTTGGCGAATCAAGAAAACTCCACTCCTGGTGCCCATTTGGCTTCTGCTTGGCCAACCAGTACAAGTGATTAGACAAGGGGTAGCGTTGAATATGTTTGATGTACCGTATTGATGCTCCTATCCGACGAAAAAGCCTCGCTAATGTTTCCGAGGTATACATGAATAGGTGAAAACTCCAGTAGGTAAAGTTTGAAAATGCCTCACACTCATAAAGTTGAAGCAGTGCATCATTTGCATTGGGTACTTCAATAAGAATCTGCCCCCCCGGCGCTAGCAAGTCCTTAAGTTTAAGTAGGGTTGCCATCGGATCTTTCAGATGCTCGAGCACATGGAAAAGCGTGATAAGATCAAATGGGCCTTCTACTTCTTCTAAAGATTGTGAAAAGGGAATACCATGTTCACGAAAATGGGGCGCCAAAGTATTTTCTAAATCTACACCCATTACGGTTTCAGCAATACTCCTCAAGCGCATCAAAAAGCCACCATGGCCACACCCAAAATCCAAAACCCTTTTACCAGAAACGAACGGAAGGCAATAATTGAATCGACGCTGATCGTCCTCCGCCGTTTCACGCATCCAAGCAGCGATATCAATATCTACGCCTCCTTTGTGCATATCAGAGTTCTCGTACACATCCTCCTGGATGTGCTCGAAAGACGAAAGGAAAACCAACCCACAATCCCTACACCTCCTTATTGAGAGTTCGGGCTTATCACGTACAGTTCCGCGCACGGTGTCGAAATCATGGCTACCGCAAAGGTAACATTCGCTAATTAAACCCATTATTCATCCTTAAGGTGGAAAGGAATATGGGCTCGCAACTTTTCGCTTGCCGATGCCTCTTTCTCACTAACGCAAATCACGCCATCTCCCAGAGCTGCTTGAATCTTGCGGACTCCCCCCACTAACATACGCAGTCCGCCAGGTTCAACGGAAGCCGCCTGGTCAGAGCCGTACATAGCACGTGATAGCGTGATATGCCTCTCCAACGAGGTAATACCCAACGCTGCTGCTCCAAAGGATACCACCAATCCAACTTCGTGCCCACTGTAGCCCGCCTTGCATCCGTAGCGTTCTCGCAGAGTCTCTATGCAGTTTAAGTTAGCCTCTTCATCAGCCATTGGATATGTTGATACGCAATGTATCAGTTCAAAGGGGCAATTCACTTCCCGGAAGATCTCCACAGCGTTATCAATCTGCTCAACGGTGCTCATACCAGTGGAAATGAACGTATACCGTCCCTCAGAGGCGACCTCCCTGAGCAAGTCCTCATAGACAATCATGGGCGATGCTATCTTGTTGTACTTCAGGTCAAATTGCCGCAGAAACTCCTGACTTTCAATGTCCCAGGCAGAGGCAAACCAATGGATGCCCTTTTTGCGGCAATAGCGATCTATCTCCTCGTATTCCTCTTGGCCAAATTCAAGTCCTTCTTTTTGGTCACGTTGGGTGGTTCCCCAGGGACTTTCACGGGGGGAATCGAGGAATTCCTTTGAATATACGAGCTCTATAGTGCGTTTTTGGAATTTTACTGCATCACAGCCTGCATCTTTGGCCACGTCAATCAATTTCCTGGCGATGTCAAGCTGCCCGTTGTGATTAATGCCTATTTCGGCCGTAATGAAGCAATACATGGTTCCTCCTCCTCGGTTTAGCTGATTATCTTATGAGCATTCTTTACATTCCCATGAATACTTCACAGAATTCCCTGATAACGCCGTCCCCTCCTCGTTTCTCTAGCACGTGATCAACTTCTGCCAAAACCTTTGGATGAGCGTCAGCGGGCACCACAGAATATCCACAGACCTTCATTGCACCCAAATCGTTGATGTCGTTACCGATGAAAACTACCTTTGCAGGTTGGATGTGTCGCCTATCACACAGTTCCATAACTGCTTCTTTCTTATCCGAAACACTTTGCCAGACCTCGATCCGTAGTTTCTCCGCCCGCCGCGCGACAACTTTGTTAGTCTCTGTCGAAAGGATTATCATTGGGATTTTGCTTCGCAGAAAATCTATAGCCAATCCATCACTCCGGTTGCAGACTACGCTTTCGATGCCGTTTTCATCAACGTAAACCCGGTTATCAGTAAACACACCATCAAAATCAAAAACAATCAGTTCAGGATGAAAGGGGAGTCTTTTTCTTTCAGGCTGCTTTTTTGTCATGGGAACAGAAAACTCACATGGAATTCAGGTTAGAATACCTATTGGTGGAACGCAAAGCACATCTGCGTTTGGGATCTTGCTCGTCTTTTGCACCAAACAGATCGCGCTCGACCAAATCACAGAGAATGTGCTCAATCGCAAGATGGGCCTCTTGAATGTACTGCGTATTTGTACTCGGGACTGAGATGGTGACGTCGGCTATCGCTGCCAAACGGCCGCCGCTGCCCGTGAGGACAATCGTGGGCATACCTGCTGCTCGGGCCGCCTCCAGGGCGCGGATCACATTAGTAGAGTTGCCACTGGTACTGATACCGATCAATACGTCGCCAGCCTTCCCAAGGACTTGTACCTGTCGTTCAAACACACCTTCGAAACCGCAATCGTTGGCAAACGCAGTCAGAAAGGACGTGTCAGTGGTCAGGGCCACGGCCGGCAGGCCGGGGCGCTCAAAGTCCGTCGTCAACCGGCCGACAAACTCGGCCGCCATGTGCTGACAATCGGCGGCGCTACCCCCATTCCCACACAGCAACACCTTCCCACCTGACCGAAAGGTTTCTGCGATCAGGTTAGCTGCAGCGACGATAGATTCCGCGCAGGTCTCAACCATCTGCTGCTTGACCTGGGCGCTATCAAGCAAGTGGGCCCGCACCCTGTCGGATGGCCGATTCATGCCTTTGCCCACCCTAAGCAGCGTTTGACGGTTCGACGATCGGCGCCAGTATCCGCCTGTACTTGCCGATTTTCTGACTGTGCACGGATGTGTAGTAGTAATTCGCCGATGTCCACAAATCTCCTCCCCGGATTCTGCTCCTGGCCCACGAGGGCAGAAGAGAGCAACAGATCACTGAAGCCTTACACACCGGTGTTTCTACCGTCTAGCGAACCCGTCAAGGGTTTGTCGAACTTGCGCTCAATCTCTGCCCGCTTCATGTTGCCTACATCTGTTGCTGATAATTGTTCCATTGTTGGGATAAACCTGCAGCGCCGCCAGTATTCTGGGACACCGCCTGCCTCATACTCGTAGAACTTGTCTTCCCGGTTACGCGCTGCGCTTTCGGGCGAGACAATCTCCGCTATCCAATCGGCCGGGGCTGTGGTCAACTCCTATCAGTCTTCTGAGACTGCTATTGGGTGTGTCCATTGATAAGGAAATCTGACAAACCCCAGCTTGGGATAGGACCAGCCTACATTATCCTGCGCTTCGGCAGAAGGCTCCACCGTGAATTGTAGCGCCCGCTCAATCCCATCTTGCAGATATGGCGCACGAATAGTGAGGCCCACATAATATTCCCCGGGCCGGAGATAGTTCGGCTTCAGGTCGATACTCATTTGATACAGCCCCGGCTGAAGAGAAACATGCATCACTTCAGACAGCATAACAAAGACACGCGTATCCATCGCCGTGTGGATCGGAGCCTCGATTGTCATGGTCTCAACCGGCTTCCTTACCTGAAACTGAGTTTGAATGGTCAGGCTTTCGCCCTCGGTAAACACCCCCCTCGGCTTGCCATCCGCACCCAGACAGTAGGCTCTGACAAAAAAGGCTCTGGCTGTTTGGGGGTTGACTTTTTCCAGCGGCCGGTCCGCCTGCGTCAGGTCTGAACAGCCGTCACGGCCAAACTGGTCGCTTACTCCGGTCAGATAGTGCTGGATGACTTGCTCAGTCGGCCCAGATTTCACCAGCACTCCGCGTGAAAGCTCGATACAGCGCTGGGTTAACGTGGCTACCGCAGTCATGTTATGGCTCACAAACAGCACCGTTCGCCCTTCCCTAGCCACGTCCCCCATCTTCCCCAGGCACTTCTTCTGGAAGGCCGCATCCCCCACCGCCAGCACCTCGTCCACCAGCAGGATCTCCGGCTCCAGGTGAGCGGCCACCGCAAAAGCCAGCCGCACGTACATGCCGCTGGAGTAGTGCTTCACCGGTGTGTCAATGAACTTCGCGATCTCGGCAAAGTCCACAATCTCGTCAAACTTGCGCTCAATCTCCGCCCGCTTCATCCCCAGGATGGCGCCATTTAGGGTGATGTTCTCCCGCCCCGTCAGTTCGGGGTGGAAGCCAGTGCCCACCTCCAGCAGAGAGCCCACCCGCCCGTGGATCTCGGCGCTGCCCCCTGTCGGCTCGGTGATGCGGGAGAGGATCTTGAGCAGCGTCGTCTTCCCCGCCCCGTTGCGGCCAATGATGCCCACCACCTCGCCGCGCTGCACCTCGAAGGAAACGTCCTTCAGCGCCCAGATGATCTCGTTGGAGACAGCGGACGACTGGCCACGGACGACGGAGGATAGGCGGCGGAAAGGTGCCCCGACCGCTTCGGTCAGCGATTCGCGGATCGTCTTGTAGCCCGCCTGGGGGCCGCCGATGCGGTATTGTTTGGATAAGTTTTCGACACGAATTGCGATGTCATTCATGGGTTCTGCCTATGGGACCATGGAGAATCCCATCCCTACCTGGATGAAATGCTCATCTTCCGTTAGCACCTGCTGGATGCCCCGTTCGTCCATAATGGCCATTGAGGTGAGGTCAGTGAACGAGATTGTTGGCTTGTCCTGGAATCGCTTCCGCAATTCCCAGGCTGCAGAGAAACGGCCTGGCGTCACCCGCTCAATCCGTAGCTGACCCAAAACCGCTGCTCCCAGAATGCCCTCTACAAAACGCATTGCCTCCTCAAAGACCTCACGGCGAAACAGCAAGGTGATGACCTCGTCCAGAACGTAGTCACTGGTGTAAATCAGGATCTGATTGCCGCGAAGCTCTTGATAAATCCGCTTCACTTCCGCATGGCGAGGCTCCCGGCGATGTCCAAGTGCCATCCATCCCCAAGTATCTACAAAGACGGCCTCATGATTCATTGTCCACCCATTTCCTGTCACCGTAAAGCTCCCGCTCGATCTCCTCAGCGGAGAGCGTCTCCGCTGAAAGGATGCCTGCTGCAGATAACAGGGGTTCATCCTGCTCTGTGTCCCTACCCGTCAGAAATTCGACAAAGCTCAAAACTTGGTGCAGGTTAGACTCGGGTAAGTATTCTAGTTTCTCCACAATTCTTTCTCTTAAAGCGACCATAGGTTCTTCTCTTTTCACTTGTGTCATTCTTACAACATCATTCCTCTACCTTCAGCAGAGAGCCCCCCCCCCGCCCGTGGATCGTTCGACTGAGCCCTTCGGCAAGCTCAGGATAGGCTCACGACGAAGTCTCGGCGTGGCCCTCCGTCGGCTCGGTGATGCGGGAGAGGACCTTGAGCAGCGTCGTCTTCCCCGCCCCGTTGCGCCCAATGCTTGTCCTGAGCCTGTCGAAGGGATGCCCACCACCTCGCCGCGCTGCACCTCGAAGGACACGTCCTTCAATGCCCAGATGGTCTCGTTGGAGACGGCGGACGACTGGCCACGGACGACGGAGGATAGGCGGCGGAAGGGTGCCCCGACCGCTTCGGTCAGCGATTCTCGGATTGTCTTGTAGCCCGCCTGCGGGCCGCCGATGCGGTATTGTTTGCTTAGGTTTTCGACACGGATAGCGATGTCACTCATAGTCACCACAATACCATTGTCTAAGGCTGGCACACAAAACCCATCTGTGCAAAGTCGTCATCAAAGGCAAACACCTCGGTAATTCCACGTTGCTTCATCACCACATATGAGACACAGTCTGTGAACGACCACTTTTTGTCCACATTGAATTGTTCGAACACAGCCCACGCTTCAGTCGCCACAGCCTCCGAGACCCAGATGACTTCAAGGATTCCCTCTTGCACCAAAACGTCAAGCTTGCGTTTGAAATCTACAGCACGCTGGTATCTAACGTTCATCAGCAACAGCGTATACAATTCATCCAGAATGTAGTTGGTCACGACCAACCGACACTGTCCAGCGATCTCATCTCTGAACAATAACGCTACTTCGTGGTTAGGGTCACGACCATCGGCAATGGCATCCCATGCACTTGTGTCTACAAATATCTGCCTCATTGCCCTTTTCCATAAAGGTAACGATCGTGTTCTACAGCGGCGTTTGGCAGTTGCCCAGGTTGGGCATCACGCCCCAGGGAGCGGAAAACTTCCCATCCTTTTGGTGATTCTTGTCGCTCAGCCCCTGTACTGTCCGTCCAAGACACGTGTTCAGCCGGCACAGGCAAGATGCGAATCTCCCCTGGCCGCACCACCACCTGTAAACGGGTGCCTAATCCAGCATCGCGAATCCTTCGTTCATCAATCCAAATCCCTTGTTGAACCTCTAGCATCTCTTGATCTTGCATAGTCTCGCTCCCCCTTTCGAATTTCGCAATCTGTAATTCGCAATTGGTATTACACCACATCTGCGAAAGTCTTCTCCATCCGCCGGAAATAGAACGCACCGCTGACCAGCAGCCCCACGGCCACCAGTGCCGAAACGAGGACAATAGGACCTGGCGCTGTCTCTGTCCCCAGCAGGGCCCAACGGAAGCCCTCGACCACGCCAGCCATAGGGTTGATGCCGTACAAGGTGCGCCACGGCTCATCGAGTAGACTGCTGGGATAGGCGATGGGAGTGGCAAACATCCAGGCCTGCACCAGGAAAGGCACCGCGTAGCGCACGTCGCGAAACTGCACGTTCATGGCCGTGAGCCACAACCCCACTCCCAAGGAAGTCACCAGCGCCAGCAGCAGCAAGAGCGGCAACCAAACGATGGCCGCTGTGGGCACAATGCCGTAGAACAACATCATCCCCAACAGCACCACAAAAGCCAGGACAAAATCCACCACTCCCGAGATCACCGCCGAGATTGGCACGACCAGGCGGGGGAAATAGACTTTCTTGATCAAATTGGCACTCGCCACCAGGCTGGAAGACGACTGGCTCAGCCCGTTGGCGAAGAAGGTCCAGGGCACCAGGGCGGCGTAGCTGAATATAGGGTACGGGATGTCGTCCGACGGCATCTTGGCCAGCTTGCCAAAGAACACGCTGAACACCACCATGGTAAAGAACGGCTGGATAATGGCCCAGGCAGCGCCCAGCACCGTCTGTTTGTAGCGCACCTTGATGTCGCGCCAGGTGAGGAAGTAGAGCAGTTCCCGGTATTCCCACAGGTCACGCAGGTTTAGCGAGATCCAACCGCGCGAAGGGCGAATGATAGTCACAGGCATCGTGCCTGACAGGAGCGAGCCGTCAACCACTGTTCCTATGCGTCGCGACTTTGCCTCTTCCTGCATCGCTGTCATTGGATCAGTTCCTCCTACAGTCCTTGTCCCTTGGCGAAGATCTTGAAGGTATCCACAATCACACGCAAGTCAAATAATAACAACCGCACGGGGCCAAGAGTCCGGCAGGCCTCGATGTAGGTTTCGTCCAACACTCGGCTGCCACCCATCGCACCCACCTCATCCTTATGCGCCTGCACCAGCCCCGTCAGCCCGGGGCGGAGGATCTGCTTGCGATAGATGCCTTGCGCGATTTCCCGATTGTACATTTCCACCGGCCAGGGTCGTGGGCCAACGACGCTCATGTCTCCCTTCAGCACGTTAAACAACTGGGGCACTTCGTCCAGATAGAACCTCTGGAGATAGCGACCAACGCGGGTCATGTTCTCTGGGTTTCGCTCCAGGAGCTTGACGTGGTCGTAGCCTATTTCCTGCCGGGCCTTCTCCATCACTGGCACCCTCAGAACCCTGAACTTGTACATGGCAAAGACCCGACCCTGGCTGACCCTCGCCTCCTGGTGGAAAATCGGCCCTGCATTCTCGCGATGCAGCCACCCATCCAATTTGATGGCCAACGCAATGAGCCCCAGAAACGGCGCAAGGAGAAAGAGGACGATCAAGACAAAGGTTTTGTCAAAAGCCGCCTTCAGAGGATGAATGTGAATGGCCTCCCGAAGCACCCTATCATCCACCGGCGAAGCACGCTCAGAAGTAACCATCTTCTCTCCGATCCTACTCGCTCATACCGTGGCTATCGGACCCTGCCCACTCCAAAGCCAGCCCACTGCCCTCAACCCGCAACACCGGCAACAAATCCGTCTGCGATGCTGATGCCACTTTGATGCCCCGTTCCAGACACGTCAGTCGACAGATCTCTGCCACGTCTCCATCGCCATCAATGTACACCTCGCTATATCCAGCGGCCTGAACCTTACTTAGCAGCCGCTGGGCCTCAGCCCTCAACTCTCGATAGACCCGCAACGAGAAATCCATGTATTCATAGGTCAGGCGAGCCTTTTCGGCCACACCCTGAGGTGTGATCAGGTAGCGCAGCCGACGGCGCTGCATCTGACGTACCTTGATATACCCTTTGTTGATGAGACGCTTCAGATACCAGTTCACGCTGCCCACCGCCACGCCCAGTCGTGCGGCCAGGTCGGCTTGCGTGGTGTCTGGATTCTGCTCAATTTGCTCTAGTATCCGAAGATTCTGCTCTGACTGCGAATTCATCATCTGTAACTCAACTATTGAAATTCAGTACTTGAATTATACCATACTTTCGACCTTCTGTGTGTGAAAACAGCGTGAATTCTGCGTGAAATCTGTGCAGCAAAGAACGGCGTAAGGACAGCATCATCCATGATTAGAAAAAAGCCCCAGTTCATGGGGCTTGAGCAGAGCCACCCATCGGACTTGAACCGATAACCTAGCGCTTACGAAGCGCTTGCTCTGCCGCTTGAGCTAGGGTGGCTAACAACCATGATTATACTCCAAAGTAATCGAAAGCACAAATCTACTTAAGGTGCATGGTCTTGGCTGCAGCCAGAAAGGCGCAGGTAACCGTTCAGGGGGTCTGAAAATCCTTACCACAAAGCCACAAAGACACTAAGGAGACAAAGAAGAAGCGCCTTCAAAAACAACTTTTCACCTCCCAATCTTTGTGCCTTCGTGTCTTGGTG
>SDBT01000373.1_pt1 | contig 69171 bp, 100 predicted proteins | sample 2277101 | NCBI WGS metagenome assembly SDBT01 (sample SAMN10404973, study PRJNA504765) | marine sediment metagenome | isolation source: marine sediment core GS10_PC15, 103 cmbsf | place: Arctic Ocean: Southern Knipovich Ridge | collected 2010
TACAGTCAGTACGGTAGATGTAGATACCAAACGAGTACAGTTCAAAGGGCGTGATGGTACTACAACGATTCTTCAAGTTGATACTTCGTCCACCACGTCCGGTTCGCGTGAAGCAAGTTTAATATCTTAGGAGATTATAGATGGCACATAATGAAATTCAGCACAGAGACAGTACCACAACAGGGGTACGTTACTTCACAATCCGAAACCATAATAATCAATATTGGAATCAGTCATACTCTGAGCCAATATTTGAGGATTTGGTCATTGGTAATTGGTCAGACTATGCTAACCCGATGACAGAAACACCGGCCGGTGGTTATGTATTCGTTGCCAACTTCCCACCGGAAATAGTAGCAGAAAGATATTACATTGATATCTTCCAGCAACCTGGGGCGGTATTAATCAACAACACACTTGAAGCATCTTTTATAGAAGACTGGGATGGAACGGATATTGTTACTCTTGCTCATATAGTAGAAGATACTGATGAACTACAACAGATGTTTGCGGACGTAGATTCTACCGGCACAGAGATTATTACGGCAGGTAATGCGCTTGAGATGGTCTTTGCTTTGCTCGGCGGTAATGCTACATATGATACGACCACAAGAACTTGGACAGTGTACGGCCGAGATGGTACAACGGTGCTTCTCACGATTACAATCAGCAATAGTGTGTATGGCACCAGAACAGATTCAACGTTGAATAGTTAGGTAATTATGTGGCCTGAACTCACATTCCCTGAACGACATTGGCCTCAAAAGTATTGGGCTATCCCTAACTTTTATGTTCGATACTTACGAAGTATTGTACGAACTCGCCGTTTCTTGGAAGAGCGGTGGTTCGTTACGTTGATCAGTTCGGCAGGAACACGTTATGAATTAGGCTACACTGATATTGAGGAAGACATAGCGTCGAGTATAGCCGTGCCGGGTTCCGTTCCTGACGGGACGTATACGGTTGAAATAAAGACAACAGGCCTGGCGTGGGAAAATCTGGTACAGAAGAAAACAGCGACTGTCACTATCGATAGTGGCTCATCCACGCCTATCACTGACGGCCTGCCTCTGTTTACAAATTTCCGATTTGACATCCACGAAGGTTGGATCAGACTTTTATGGGATGGTGACGTTCCGTTACTTGAACTTACATCCGGTTCGGTCTCCGCCGGTCTTTGGTTCAGTAATGCTGTACCGGACTTTGGTACTACGCCCACCGTCACCATCCCATTATTTTCTTGGCAAACAGAACACCAGTATATCATACGACGCAACGAGACAGCGGAAGACAAACTTGAGTCTATGTACTGGCAAGAGCTTTTCTGGATTACGCATTATTGGTTGGAACAGCATTGGTTGTATTCAAGGTCTTTCAATTATGCGGGCCTGGCTGCGATTGACGATGATGATAATCAAGGGCCGGGGCAGTATATAGCATTGCCGGATAGAACGGTAGTTACACCGCCTGCTATTGTTGAGCCTGGATAGCATCTAATAACTGCTGCTCTCTTCAACGTAATGTATTTCAAATACACAATCCTTGCAGATGTGAATATCTGCAGCTTCGATTGTTGCTTCTGTTAATTAAGTACAAACCACACGGTAGTATTGTTCGTCTGTACCTCTATTACTGACCTCTCGGACTTTTGCAAGATCGCGACCGCATAAGTTACATAGATATGTTTCGTTGTTCTTTTTCATAATTACTCCTGTTCATTCTGGATAGCATCCACACACGTCATGCAAATATGAACGTCGGCGGCTTCGATGGTTGCAGATTGTATCTTGTTACCTATGACACGGAAACAGCGACTTTCCTTTCTGTGTTGTAGCCAAATTTCTTCACCACATAAATTACATTTGTATGTTGGGATGTCGTTTCTCGTCATGGCATCACTCCAGAGGGGTTTTCAAGTTTAGCAACACGCTCTCTTAGCTCTGAAATCTCAGCAGCATTCTCCTTCAGAACTACAACCAATTGATCCATCGCTTTACTAATGGTGCCAATTACCTCGGTATGTTGCGACACCTTAGTATTCACCTTCTCCAGAAGGGTAGCCGTTCGATCCAATGCTTCGTGAATGGCGAGGATGCCCATACCATTTCGGAAACCATCCCATTCTATACGTCCGAAGTAAATGGTTGGTTTTGTTACGTGATTGGCTATTTCTATGCGGGCCACGTGTCTGTGATCTTCAGTAAAGTTCTTTCGTTTGTCAATTGCCATCGTCGGCCTCCATCTCGTTCAATATATCTCTAATCACAATAACGCACCCACTACATTTTATGGCCTTGCCAAGCTCTGCTTTCAGCTTTGACACCAACTTCTTGAGCTTAGCTGCGTCTGGATGCGGACCAATATACATCACAGCATCTGGTTCAGGGAGCACAAGTGTATCATTCTCAAAAGACTTATTTGATCCATGAAGCACACTCTTCGCGAGTACCTTTTCGTCGGGAGACGCACACCGCATATAGAATAGATTCTTGTGCCGAAAGACATGACCAAGAGACACTTCACCAACAGGAATACGTCCTATCGTACTATTATCACAAACCTTCATTACATTTCCTCCAAGTCTATAACGTCACCGGCAACCAGTTCCATAATGTTCGTCACCATGATAAACTGAACACCCATTTCCTTTGATAAACTTTCCATCAACTGCTTCACTGCTTCACGATAATGTGGCGACGGGCTTTTGAAAGGCTCATCCATTATCAGAACCCGTCGAAGTTTAGGGCTCGCCAACATCATACACGATAGTCGTAAGGCAAAGGCAGCCAGGTCAACAGGCCCACCGCCTGAAGCAGTCATGGGGTCAACTGTCTCACCGTCACGGTTGAACACCAACTTAGCTTCAGTACGCCCACGTTTACGCTCAAAGATGATCTCAAACTTGTAAGGGTCCTCAAAGACAGTTGCGAGACAACGAGAAACCACACCACCAATTTTGGCATGTATGCGCTCCTGTATCTCCTGAGCTATCGTTTGTGTGATACTTTGCGCTTCTTCAGCATCCGTCACAGTGCTCATCGATTCTTTGTGTCGAGTACGTGCCATACGGTATGCTGCCTTTGCGGCTTCAGCCTTGATCTGTAACTGGTTAATATGCTTGGCCCAACGCTCCATTTTTGATGGTATAAATGATTCTGTCATGTTGACGATTCCAGTGTCTCACCCCAACGCTCCTCAAACTCATCGAGTGCTTCTTCAAACTTACTCTCGGCATCTTTGGCTGTTTTCTCTTTCTTCTTTAGTAACTTTGTCGCTGCTTCGAGACTATCACAATCAAATTCTGTTAACAATCGTTTCAGGAGATGATCGAGAACACCTTTGGCCTTGTCGACCTCTCGTTGAAACTCCTGAATCTGTTCCGTAAACTTTTGGAATCTACCAATTAAACTGGTCACACTATGCTCCTATTGCTTCGAGTAACATTTGTTTTGTTCCCTGTCGGATATCATTATCGGTGATGTATCGGCATACAACGTCGGTGAAGTCTAAAGGGTTCTCATCAAGATCAGATAGTGCATTGAGAAAGTCCTGAACTTCCAACATCACTTCAGTATCTTGAGCGGTGTCGGTGGTCCCATCAATCTTCTCACCTTTCGTGTCAAGGGAACGAGGGATTACTTTGCCATCGGACATAATCAAACCGACTTGTGGTATGTAGTCTATTTCATCAGCGGCACGTCTCATCAGTGTTCCGCAATTGAAAATGGTGGTTTTTCCTACTTTGGTGCAAAAGCCTTTGTGATTGTCGCCAAATATTACAACGTCGTACGCCATCAGTTCTTTTCGCTTGGCGGAGATGCGTTGTTCCTTCGGGGCGTGTGGATACCGGGCGTTTGCAAACCAGTTGTATTCGTGAATGATGGCTATTTTGATCTCGTCTTTAGTTGCTGTTGATTTTTGTATTTTATAACCCCAAGGATAAGCGTCTATACAGAGAGTGTATGTATCCCCGGCTATCCATTGAGCATTATCAGGTTGTAGAGGTTCAAGCACTTTGGCTTTTACTAACGTTTCGTAAGCGCTCTTATTTCTCTCATTGTAGTTATGTTGTGGTAGATCGTGTTGTCCTGGTATGGCATACATGTGGGGCAGATAATCAATAGCCCAATTTGTTAGTTCGGGTACTGAGTTCCATCGGTCGAAGATGTCACCAGCGCAGAGTATAGACACCTCAAACTTTTCTTGTAGTTGTCGAAGTTGGTTTATCGTTTTGAACATAGCGCCAAACCAGTCCGATTCACCTTGCCGGCAACGGGGCGCCTTCAAACTCAAATGAAGATCAGCACAGGCAATGGCTATGACTTCGGGTTCTGTAGTTTCTCTCCGCATAATGGGCACCTTCCTTTCGATACTTTCTTTAGTTCCTCTTTGGCTTCACTTAGGTCCTCAATCAATTGTGGTAGTTTATCATCAACATCATAAGCGTCTTCGACAAGCACTGCGAGACAGTCTGCTTCGGCACGTGTCTTTGTAGCATAGTCATGTACGATCTCAATCGGTTCGATGCAGGGCACAACCTCTGCCGCTATATCCTCAGCCTCTTCTACATCTTTTATAAGTGACGTCAATCTTTCAGCGTCATTGGTGTATATCTTCAACTGTTCACCCTGTTTACTCACCGCCAGGGACGCTGGGCGTACGCCGGCCGTCGTTTTAAGGTTGTCGTCGACACATGACACCTCATCAGTCAAACGTCGCAGAGCGGCGGCGTCATCGTGTAGTGTGTGCTTTCTTGCGGCGGTGAGCCGCATAGCATCGTGGTCTTTTTTCAGTTGTGACACCTGGCGTAGCCTTATGTGGGCTTGGCGGGCGTCCTCAACCATATCCGCGTGTTCAGCCGAGATGATACGAGCCTTCTTTAACTTGGAAGCTATGGTAGCTAATGTTTTGTCGATCAGATCGAGATTGACTATTTGGTTGAGTTGCCTAGAAACTTCGCCAGCAGTTTCTGTAAACCAAAATGGGGCATCATGTTGCCCTTGAAAGTTGAGGCCGGATGCCCGGAGAAAATCAGCGATGGGTGCGGGAACATCTCGGCCGAAGGCTTTGTAAGTTTGGTGTAGATCATCAGAATCAGCGGGCGGTCTTATTTCATATGTGTTTTCATTTTTGCTGGCACTACGTGCAATGACCACACCGTCAATTACCAACTCTACTGAAACGTAGTTCGTCCCGTGCATCATAAATGAATTGCCTGCCGGTTCGTTCAGGCACACCCACCGTATTGCTCGAAGGATAGCCGACTTGCCACGATCACTTGGGCCGATGATGGTTGTCACACCGGTAGCGAAGTCAACTGATAGTTCTTTGTGTGCCTGGAAGTTTGTGAGTTTGATAGATTGGATCATTTCTTGAAGTCCGAAAATACCGCTTGTTCATTCTCGTCACGTACAACGACTGCTTTGTTGTATGGTGATTTCAGTTCATCTTTTGCTGTAGCTATGGCGTAGTGCAAAGTTGTAACATTCATTGGAATCTGTCGGCTCATACCATCCATGCTTATAGCTGTCAGATGGTAATTCATGGTTGATAATCCTTTGCAAAGATTTCAGGTGGTACGTTTGCAAGGAAGTCAACCAAAGGCACTTGGTGAACAGTAGACACTCTGGGTATACACATAGTCATTATTGGTATTTGTAACTCAGATACATCCCTGATACGACCACATATCCATTGCCAATGGTGGGTATCCATAGAGAGCGTAGCTTCTCGCCGATCGCGTTTATGAATCAACCACCAACAATGTTTGATAGCGGTATCCGCGTCTGCATTATATGCTTGTGTTTCTGCCTGAACAATGAAACTAACTATATTTGTTTTGTCTACCTTCTGTATTTTTTTGTTGACTGATTTCCTGTCAAACCAGTCACTAAACGTAGCTTTGGGATATCCACGTTTGAGTTCTATACAGATGATATCTATCAACCGCTGGCCAATCGGATCAGTGGCTTGTACGTCACCATACTGACCGAAGGTACTTTTGTTTTGTTTCGTTCGCTGTGTTGCACGTCCGCCGCTACTTGATGTACGCCAGAATACATCGTCTCTCTCACCGTTCGTCCACCATAGACTTAATTGTTTACATATCTCACGCTCGAACTGGCTACCCTTTTTTGCTTTAGGCATTGCTGTCAACCCCTTTCATGTACTCATGTTTTGACTTTCCGCCAGGCCCGTGGAACAGCAACCCGCCTATCTGCTGTAGCCCATCACAACTAAGCTGTATCGCCAACTCATTCATTCCCAGACCCCTCAATCGTTTGCGTAGAGATACAACACTCACCCCAACGGCGTCAACGGCGGATCGTCCAGTGGCTTCCGAGACAATAATTGGTTTGGGCTTTGGTTTGAGTATGTCAAATGCAACAACCTGATCAATGGTTACGGTTCCCATTATCTTTATCCTTTCGTTTTCTGTGGGCATACAATCGCCCACTTAACTTTTGTCGTAGTTCTTTTTGTTCTGCCTTCTTTTTTCTTTGGGCTGATGTGCTACCAAGTAGCCTACCGATTAGATTGAGAGCAAAAGCCATAATCAAACCAAAACACCAAAAGAGGCAAAAGAGCTCACACATTCTTGTCTTTCCCTTTAGGCTTCTTTTTGCAGATAACCCAATCATTCTCGTCTTCAGGATCGACGGACAAGAAACCGGGTTGACAGTTGATGCTGCAGATAGGACTGTGATCCAGTAAGCCTTCACCAATTTTACAACCACAACAGAGACTATCGGGAGCAAAAAGACCATCATATCCATTCTCTTGAAGGAACTTTATTACTATCAACTGAACGTTTACTGTGTTCATTTCCGGCATTTTCGTTTTCCTTTCTTTGCTCGGCGACGTCCCAAATATGGACCTTCCTTGACCAGTGATGGTATGTCCAATTTACACATAGCATCTTGCCACTGCTTTGTATCTGGTAGCTCTGTGCTGATATTTTGTGGTGGTGTTCCTCGGAAAGGTAGGGTTGTTAGAATAGCGTTCAAGGCTATTTGACCCGACTCTTCTTTGATGCGGTCGTATTGCTTGCCCCTTTTCAACTTACCACGTATATATTTGATTGCTGTCTTTTCACCTACCCCAATAATACCCTGTATGTTATCCGATGAGCATCCTGCAATTTGTTTAACCATCGGCCATTGGTGCACCTCTATCCTATATTCTCGTTTGAATTCTTGAACCGTCCATAGTTTATTGGTTGCTGGTGAATACATACGGACCAGCGGTGTGATGCATTGCAGTAGATCATGGTCGGCGGAGATGATTGTAATATCATCATACAGGTCGGTAAAGTCGAGCGGTAGTTTCTGAGACACCTTAGCGATAAGATCATCAGCCTCAAACCCCACAACACCAAATATGTTATGATAACCAAGATCAGGTAATATTGTAGTATGAAGCATTCGCATCTGTCGTCGTACCTGCCGGTAGTCCTCAGCCATCTCTGCTATTTGTTCTGGTGTAGCCCCCTTGACTGGCCTTCGTCTGTTGGCTTTATAGGATGGGAGTATCTTAGCTCGTTTGCTTGTGCCTCTGTCCCAGCAAAAGATTACGTGTGGGGCGTCGAAGTGCTCTTGCGAAGTCAGCAATGCAGACAAGAAACCAAAGATGACGCCGGTAGGTTGACCCTTCCAATCCGTCAAGGTGTTCTTCATTGCCCAGTTGGCTCGATGGCAAAGATAATTACAATCTAAAATGAGCCAGTTTGCCACTTTTTTGCTTCCTTTGGAAATCAGCGTCAAAATCTTTCCACAGTACACCAGTCTGTGCTAACGTATGGCTATTCCAATATCTTGAGAATTTCCATAATGTCTTCTCGTCCCACTGTGGTGGGCAGTAAGTATCACGCTTCGTAGTATCTAATGGCTGATATCTCATAGCGAATAGACTCACTTGAGGGTATTTATCATGCAGTGTATTAAAGCGATACAGCGCTTCATCCAGAGTCTCTTTGAAGCCTACCAAAAGGTATATAGAGAAGATATTCTTTGGTACACCATGTTCTATGCAACGGGCAAGAGCATCCATCACAGGCGTCTCTGAACTCGGATGATCCCAGGCAAAACGAATTGTCCTCATCGACAAGCCGCGTAGCTGATCAATATCCCAATCTGTCAATCGCTTTGCTTCCATCCCCTGATTGAAGTCTATTTTTTGTGTGTTCCGTAGCGACTTATAGACACGCTCTCTATGCTTACGACTACACCCTAAAAAGTTACTATCACATAGGACACGACCCGGTGGCCACGTTTTGAGTTCCCTGTGCTTACCTTCAGTTGTATGGACGGCACAGAAAGGACATGCGTTTGGGCATCCTAATGATGTTCGTGTGGCTTCTGGATTATGGCGGCTGAGCCAGTCACCATCATCATCGGTACTGACTACTTCTTTCGGTAGATAATCAGGCATTAGTTTGACGGCAGGACCACCCACAAGATACTTAATGAAATGTGGTTTTCTGAGCATTTCCAAGACGCCGGGAAGCTGCCATGTAAAGACAATGGATACCTTCATCACGTTCAGTTTGGAATCCCAGATAGTAATAGGCTTACGGCTCCAGGTGATTTGTCCGCTGTCTGTTTTACTCATCGTCCATCCAATCGACTTGACGTATGTGCCGTGTTCTTAGTGGGAGTGATTTGTCTCGTTTTATCTCCATAATAACTACAGCGTTCTTGGCTTCTATACAGGTAGCTAGGTGTTCAATACCATCGACTTCAATAAAACCATCTTGTCCTAATCGTGTGTGTTTACTCATTGAACATACCACCGCCCACACTTAACCAAGACATACCAGCCACACCAAATAAAATAAGATAGAGCAAGAAAGTTTAGAATTCCTTTGAATGTGGGTACCTGTATTTGCTCGTATATTTTGTGCTGACGTATGTAAGATATCATCATAAGCACACGAATACACGAGGCCACAAATAGAAATGTAAGTACAGTATCATTCATATCTTTTTTTCCTTTTCGATTCACAAGCGGCTTCTATTTCATCCCAAACTTCTTGGACTATAGCACGTAGATCATTCTCCCATCCCTCATTTTCAATCTTTCTGATCAGGTGTGATTTACTGCCTGTGAAGTCAAACTCCTCTGCGTGTACCTTTTGCGCACCCTTCTTTCCGCGTTGCTCCCAATGCCCCTCATCAATCAACCACTCTACACAACCACCAACATCATCGAAGCCCATATCATAGTAGATAGGTACTGTTACTTTCCGTCGCTTGCCAGTTACCCTGTTCTTTTTGATATCAAGAACACTGTTGATTCCAATTACTCTTGGCTTACCGTTGACTGTTTTCTTGATCTGCGTTCCGCAGGATGACCACACTTCAACAGTAGCATAAAATCGCAAGGCGTGCCCACCTGATCGTGTCTTCGGCTGAGGACCGAAACTGATATTATCACGTGTCTGTGATATGATAATAACTATACTACCGGATGCTTTGATACGTGATTGGAGCTTTCGTATACCACTACTATTCATCTTGGCTTTACCATCACCATAAGAGCCTGCTATCTTTTTACCTTGGCGGTATGCGTCCTTTTGCTGTTGAAATTTATCTACTTCTGCTTTGCTTGTCAGGGAGTCCATAGAGTCCAATATGTAAATGAACGGTCGGCCATCTCTGAGTGCATCATCGGTATGGTAGTAGAACTCCTCGATAGATTCACTATGGTGAGCACTACCATCATCGTTGAGTGCCGGTGGTTCCATCGTTTCGGCTAATTTACGGCCAAAGAACTTCGCCACATCCATCAAGGCGCCATCTTCTGCATTATCAAATATGAATCTGTAGTCTTTGAAGTTGGCATTGATCGTTGCTTCGGCGAGACACGTCAAGCTGAGAAATGTTTTGCCCGACATACTATCGCCTACCAGAAGGAAGTACATTCCCTTCCACCACCCGTGATAAATGTTATCAGAGATGGCCAAGTTCAACAACGTGCTGCCGGTTGATAGGTAGTCCGTTGGTTGTGTAACTCGCCTCGTCTTCTTTCGAGTGAGTTTCTTTTTGATGTCTTCTGCTTTTGATTTTGCTTTTGTCATTTTGCTTTTTCAAAAAAGTGCTGAGGTGAGATCATTACAGAACGGTAATGAACACTATGTTGAGTTTAACGCATTTTGCTGGTACAATTAACCTTTGCAACAATAGCTTTTCACCTCAGCGCGTGATTGTTATCGTTGGTTTTCAACTATGGTATTGATCAAGACACCCGGACTGTACCTTACAAGCACAACAATCTGGATAACCATTTACATGTACACCATAATCATGGCCGTGCGGGCATCTGTTTTTCTTTTTTGACTTCACTTTACGGTAGATTAGATCACAACACGCTGTCCTTTCACATACAGCCCTTGCTGTCTTCTCACAACTGGCTTTGCGTGTGTATCCCTCACTGCTTGATAATACCTTGCTGTTGGCAGCTACCATATGCCAGTACCACTGTTTGTCTTTTTCCGATCACCAAATTTCAATATACCACATATTTCTGATTTCTTTCTTAACATGTGCGCCGGGCCGTGGTAAGCAACAAGGGTGGTAGTTACTTACCGGTGATGTGTTGTGGGGTATGCAAAACACATTACATCACTTTTACGGTCCGGCGCTAAGGACTAATTTGTATTTGTCAATCTTCGTTAGCATTCGCAGATTTGGCTATGTCACAATCTTCCCATAGCTCGCAGCCGTCGCAGTCATCATATTCTTCGGTGCTTACACCAAACTCACCACCATCGACTGGGCACTCGGGTGTGTCTTTCTTACCCTTTGATTTTCCTTTGGGCGTAGCGGCACCACACTTGCCAGGCTTTTTTGGCGGGGGTGTTTCCTCTTCAGGATCATCATCTTTACCCGGCTCTTCTTCACCTTCTTCAGGATCATCATCTTTACCCGGCTCTTCTTCACCTTCTTCAGGATCAGACTGAAGAAGAATAACCTTGAGTTCGGCGTACTCCAATTCCTTGAGCAAATCGTCAAGACAATGTGCTTTGTCCAGCATGTCTGAATCGTAGTTGTCCTTGCGCGTCTTGAACTCAATGCCAGACACTTTGAAGTATTTACCACCAGGCCATGTTTCTTCACTCACACCAAGTTTGAGGGTCAAGCCATCTTCGAGTTCCATAAACATATCATAGTTGTCATCCTCATCTTGGTCCTTGATCTTGGCATCGAGTAGTTTACCAAACAGGAAGTGACTGACATCCCATAGCTGTATACCCTTCTCGCGGTCGGCGGTGTCAATCACATTGAAAAGCTGACGTTCGCTTGGGTACAAGCTCTTGATCAGATCGGGATCAGCATCCTTGTCACGCTTCAGTTTGGCTTGATAGTCACAGATTGGGCATCTCTTATTGAACGTCTTTGCCAAGCAGATAAAGCTATCACCGTTCACACCTATGCCCTTGTGAACGAAGAAGGATCGTTCGTAATGTTCCTGACCTTCGTCGGCCCAAGGATTACCAGCACCGGCAACGAAAGGCATGATGTCGATACGTCGCGGCTTGTCCGTATCCAACTTGAACATCTCAACACCTTCCGGTATTGTTAGGGACGTTCGGTCGAAGCCTGTCTTGTGTTCTTGTGCTCTCTTTCTTGCTCGCTCAGCAGCTTCTCTTCTTTTCTTTGTTCTCGCCATTGTTTACTCCATTCTTATTATTATAGTTTTGTGCTTCGGCTTTTCCACGATAGAAAGCCAGTGTCGCCATTCTTACTACAACATATACCAATCGCGGTAGTATGCTATGAAATACCCAGATCACCACGATGGCTATGATGATGCAGATTATAACGCTTACTTGTGTGTTATTCGTTGTTGCCAGCACGTTCTGCATCTCTCTTTTTTCTTCTATCTTCAATACGTTTTCGCACGGCACCTTTGGTACAATCATGTTGTGCTTGTGCGTTTTCTTGTGATACAGCTACAGCGGCAAAGTAATCCTGTCCGTGCAGCTTCACTAGGTCTTGTAGAGCATACTTGCGGCCGTCAAGAGCGTTCATCATCGATGACAGCATACCAACGTCGCCTTTGCAGTCAAGAAGCACCTCGTTCAATCTTCTTATACTTGTGGTACTTGCAACCGCCGCGTCGATCAAGGCCCCGGTTGGTTTTGTAATACCATACTTTCCAGGGTCGGCGGCTACTTTGATTACAAGCTCAGCTTTTTCCGCTTCGAGTTCGTTCTTGGCACGGTCCATATCATCCTTGGCTGCTGCCAACTGCTCACCATACTGACTGACCAGTTGGGGCTGTTCCAACACATGCCTGTCAAGCTCATCAAGGTGTAGATCAAAGATGTCCTGTTCCTGTTTCTCTTCTTGTTTCTTCATAAAATGTTTCCTTTCATTACTACTATCGGCAAAAGCGACGCCGGACGGCGCTCTTTTTTATTTTATCTGCCTGCTATCACCTCAAAGCAAGAAGCTACCAAACCCGTCTGCTTTGTTTCAAAGTAATTCTCGGAGAAACTTTGGATAATTACAAAGGCTCTGTTAGCTCCTTTGTTACCCGATAGCATGGTATTTCTGGCACACGCTAAAACAAGACGACGTATACCTTCGGGCTCTTCATCACATCGTTTGAGCAGAGCAGCCATTTTTGGCCAGTCTGTTTTGCTCATCATCAAGGCACGGTATATTTCTATCGCTTGCGCTTGTGTCTTAGTGGGTCCTATGGCAGCAAGTTGATCCTCTTCATCCTCCATGTCTACGACCATATCAAGGAGAACCATAGCACGGCGACCAGAGCCCTCACAATGTTCTCTGATTTTATCTCCTACTTTAAGACTGATGCTTTTATTTTCCCGTAGGAGAACGCGGACCATCATTTGTTGGAGTGCTTGGTTAGACATTGACTGAAGTGTAATATCGGTAGCGCGTGTCTTGATTGTGTTCAGTATCTTCTTGGTGTTTGTGGTGCACATGATAAAGTACACGTGCTTTGGTGTGTCTTCTAGCATCTTCAGAAAGGCATTCTGTGCCGGTGTCGTCAACTCATGGGCCTCATCGATCAACCACATTCTCGTATCACCGTGAATAGGTGCACGGCCCACCTGTGACCGTAGATCACGAACCATGTCAATACCCTTGAAGTCGGCACAGTTGATTTCCGTAAAGTCTGAACCTACACAATTCACGGCTCTCTTGAGTATACGTGCGATTGTTGTTTTACCACAACCACTAGGCCCTGTGAGTAGAATAAAATGAGGCACCTTATCATTTTTGATGAAACTCTGCAGAGTCTTGACGGCACTGCCTTGCCCTTCAATGTCTTCGAGTTTTCTTGGTCTGTATTTCTTGTAAAATTCCATTTTATCAATCTCCTATAATTTGAATTCTTCCTTGTCGGCCCAGGATTGCCCATCTCTTGCAATCTCGATCTCGACATCCAAAGGCACAATGATCCACGGCCATTCCTCACGTATATCAACAGTCATAATATGCTTCGCAGCTTTTATGAACGTGTCAAACTCATCTTCGGGCACGTCGGCAACGACACTATCATGTATCTGGCCTATCAACTTCACTTTACTTCTCGTCTCTTTGATCCACTGTTGTATTTTGATTACAGACCATAGAAGGCAATGGAACGCTGATCCTTGTACGGGGGAATTGATAACCTCATTTCGACGATAAACACCATTGACGACGAAGCCCGTCAGCATACGGAACCCACCTTGCCTTTGATACTCTTCCCACCACCCCTCTTTCCATTCTTTGTAAACAGGAAAGCGTTTATTCCAGAAACGATCTTCAACATTCTGAATGTGGTGTTCAAATGAATTCGGTTGTGGTGTTCTATCAGGATCACATGGACCAAGTCGGTTAATGTTTTGTGTTTTGAGGTGGTCACGTAACAACGTTCCATCAATCAGCGTCTCTTTATGCTCGACACACTCCCATAAAGCCGTAGCACAAGGCACGTAATAACTACCATAAAACTGAGGGAAGATGAAACAACTCTTACCAGCATACCTCAACGAGCCTGTGATCTGCTTAGGCTCACACAGGAAACACTCTGCCGCCATATCACGGTGCATATCAAGTGTGGGGTCACAGACGTACTCAATGAGCCGTGGGTCTTCGTGGTAGCAACAGGAGACACGTATCTCAATGGCTTTATAGTCAATTTCTGTGAAGATATGGCCTGGCCGTGGTAAGAATGCTGTTCGGATCAGCTTTTTCATCCACGGTGTACGCACTGGTATATTCTGAAAGTTGGGCGATTCACTGGATGACCTATATGTTGCAGCAATGTTTAACGAGAAGCTGGGATGAAGAAAACCATCTACCGTTTCGCGTAGGATACCTTGCAGAAATGTGTTGTTCGCTTTTTGTAGTTGGCATAATCGTAGATAACGTTTAACGAACGGAATATCCAAACGCTCAAGGATTGCACCGTCTGTCTTCGGTTTACCGCTCTTGGTTCGTTCCGGGCAATCATGGCCAAGTTTATCAAAGAGAATAACACCTAACTGAGTACCGCTGAAGATGTTCGTTTTCTTGCCGTACGTCTTACGCCATACCTTCATAACTTCGTTGGATTCAAGAGTCTCTTTGAGTCGTTCCACTCGTTTCTTCGTGTCTTTAATGGCTCGTTCTAGGTAGGCAACGTCAATGTGTATACCATTCGCTTCAATCTCACTCAGTACCAGTAAGCCGTTGTGCAGTAAACGGTACGCTTCCATCGTCGTTGGTGTTGTATTCATATTACACCCGGTTCAATGGTTCTGACTTTAGCGCGTTGTATTCTCATCAATCGATATTCCAGGAGAGAGTCCAAACCATTATAAAGTAGAAGATCGTTCAGGTCTACCTGGTCTATCCTGTTTCTATGTTTCTTACCACTTTCGAGATATGGGCGAATATCATCGTCGTAGCTGGGACAACCTAAGTACACGTACGCTTGGAACTTCAATGCTGTGATACCACGGCGGTTGTCGTTAACGTGGGCACTGATCATTGTATCCCAAACCCACCGTCTGACTTTCATTTTCAGATGATAGCGTGTCCAGCGGTCCTCAAACTTCAGGTTTGCAGCTACCTTACCTACGCGGTGGTCATGCAGTAGTTTCCTCATCTCCGCTATGACTTCGCCCCGCCACGGGAAAGCCACTGTACGTTTACCATTCCAACATACAGAGCAAGTGTATATCTTTGAGCCTTCATATTCAGGCTTGAGGCAGTTCGTTTCGTAGTCAAAAGCAATCGTACCACTTCGTATCTCTCGAAGCCACAACGCAGCACGATCGCCGCTCATCTCTACCTCGACTTCATCGGCATAATCCTTTACATCAGCATCCCACGGTCTCGAATCTTTCAAAGCTACTGCGGCTTCGATATGTTTACGAAACCATAACGCCAATGCTTTGTCTTTGTATTGTCGTAGAAGATAACTCGGATGAAACGTCGGCACTACCCACATATTTGGATTACGGCTTGGTATCTTGAAACCTACCCACTGGCCAAGTTTGTTGATGCTCTCTTTCCATAGATGGCCAATCAAACTACGAAGGGCAACATTGCCGAGGCAGATAACTACAACAGGGTTGACGTCTCGTATTGTCTTGAGCAGGTGAGGCCGACACGCTCGTATCTGATCATCGGTAGGTGTAACATTATCGGGTGGTCGGCAGATGATAGCGTTCGTTTTCCAGCAGTCCTCATCCAGGTCGATGTCTAAGTCATCGAGTTCATCGCGCAACAGTTGGCCAGATTCACCTATCAACTGCTCGTTCTGTTCATCCTCTTTTCGTCCTGGCGCTTCGGCCACGACCAGAATCTTCAGCTTACCTTTACCAGTTACGGGCATCTTGGGTGATTGGCATGTCTGGTACAAACCGCACTTCCCACAACTGGCCGAACGTATAACAGTAACCGATGTTGATTTCAGTTTTGATGTGCTGAAAAAGCCTTTTGCCATTTAGGTTTGGTCACTCTCTTCTTCAGCTTCTATCATGTCAAGGCAGGTTACATAAACGAACTTACCACCGTCGACTTTCAATGCGCCTTTGGTGATCTCGCATTCATGCCGACGTTTGGTAATCTCTACAATCATCTTTGGTGCTATGTTGAACTGAAGATCAGGGCCATCATAGTTGATTTTCTTGGTTTCCTTATACCAACCATCGGCACCTTCCCCCTTGATTATCATCTTGCCCTTAACCAACCTGATCTTTATCCCGCTTTGATCGGCGGACTTGCCTGCGAATATTTCGGCTATCGCTGTGGCTTCGGTGAGCTTCGCCGGTAATACAATCTTTTTGCCCTTTATACCTACGATTTTATCGAGGTTGGGGTAATCTTCGATGTACAGACGGCAACTTATCACCAGGCCATCAGCATTTCGGAAATGTATCCATGATTTGGTTTGAGCCCATTCAGTCATTGTCGAAGAGCCTATATGCAGCAATGATTTCTGTGCTACAAGAATTGGCCGTTCGATGTCTATCTTCAGGGGATATCGTGATATTTGAGAGTTATCAAACGCCTCAACAAAGTCGGCGGTTATGTGTACGCACGTCAACGAAAATAGGCTCTCGTCGGTGCCAGCACACTGCCGTACTATATCAACCGCCGTGCAAAACTCATCGTGTAGCTTACTCCATACGTCGTCTTCCGTTGGTACTTTAACGTCAGTCAGTAGTACCTCACTCTCCATTCGCACACCGGCCCGTCGTCGGTTTCCGATAATCAGTAGTTTTCCTTGGCCCTCTTCAATGCGGATTGAGTGATCCTTCATCTTACCTAGCAGTGATAGCAAGGGTGCCGCAGCAACGGCACCCTCTATCTCCAGGGGGCACGCATAGGAGCAATACACCTCATCGTTGAAGGTGAACACACGGCCGTCAGTAAAGGCAAAGCATGTTGATTGTGCCACGTTATCCTGTGCCGACAGGCCGGGCCTCACCATTCCCAAACATTCTAGTAAAACCTCACGTTCGATTGTTTGCATATTCTGTTTCTCACTTTAATATGGTTGATAGAAAGTGTAGTATGGTCTGTTGGTTTTTCAGCGTGCTGGTCAGTTGCTACACTATGGGCTTGTAAGTACCACGCTTCACTTTTTCGAGTTGTCCGATAGCCACACCATATGCCATAGCCATATTGATTACTAAACGGGCGGTGCTCGGCTTCAGGTCGCTTGTGCTGACAATCTTGTCAACAAGCGCCTTTACTGTGAATTCACCTTTCTGCTGCCGGACCACAAAAACAGCCTTGTCGTAGATAGTCTCTTTTCTCTTCCCTAGTGCTTTCTTTGTTGCCTTCTTACATTTTACTGCAGACGAGGCAGACATTCTGGTTTTCTTCTTTGTGAACGCCGGTGGCTCTGTGGATTCGGTGGACTCGGCAGTCTTCGTCTCTTCGGTCGTCTCAAGCTCTTCTTCAGTGGCTGATTTCTCACCATCGATGATCTCGAATACTATGTTCTTGTCCTCTGTGATACCATTCAGAACACCATCCAGCCACTCACTTTCAGCGTCGCTGAATTTATAGTCGATGTTTGCGTCTATCCAATCAGGCAGTCGGTGAATCATACGGGCCAGTTTTTTGCTGTTCCACTTGTTGGCTATCTTGTAGCCCATCTTTTCAAAGATGCCAATTGCAATGTCTCTTTTTACTTCCATGATACACATCTCCATTTGAAATTTAGTTTACAGTTTACTTATGTCTTTCTACTACTACTATCGGCAAAACCGACGCCGGACGGCGCTCTTTTTTATTTTATTGCGTCTTTTTCACCAACAACTACGCACTGCAGGATTACCCAACTCTAAACAACTGGCCACATGTACACACCGCATTGCCGAAAACCGCGATGATCGGCGGACAACCCAGTTCAATCGCATCAGGTTCGTTTCCTTCTCTTCAAGCGTCTGATTCAGGCCTATCATACCAGTTACATGTGCTAATATACGTTTATCGTTACTGAAGTTCTTTCGTGTGATGATGTTCTGCTGGTAAGCTGCTGCATCTGTCTGACTGGCGGTCACAACTAGACAGTGTAAACTTAGACTCATTGATCGTAAGGCTTTCCACGTATCATTGACACGCCCACGCTCATCAAGTTTACTGTCAATAGGGTCAAGGATGTCAGCGTAGTCAACTATAACAACGTCCGGCGACCAGCCTTCACGTTCCCAGTTGGACAGAATACTACGAATACCCGTAACGCTGATTGTGCCGGTCGGGTGTACTGACAATCGCCACAAAGGTTTTCGTGTTCGTACTTTTCGTTTGATAAACTGTTCAACTTGTTTCCAGGCAAACTGCCAACTCAGACCGCTCTCAAACTTACGTTGCTCCGTTTCGACATTGGCTATAATCACACCCCGTATGTGTTCTATTTTGGTGGGGTAGTTTATTGTGCCCGCATATTCAGGGTGCCTTGATATCCTCGTCATAATCCGCCGTAGTATTTGATTACGGCTCATATCACCGGCCTCGAAGAAAGCTACACGTTTACGATTGAGTATAGCGCGATGCGCTACTTCACTAAGCCAGAACGATTTACCCACTTTGTCGGGCGCCATGAATGCAATAAACCCGTCACGTTCCAGCGACGTCCCAAAGAACTGACCCAGGGCACCTGGAAACGTAATCAGTGGTTCAGCCTTCGTCTCGAAGGCTTCACGAACAGCCTCCATATCACCAAGCACGTTCACATCTTTGGCGTTACCAAGCTCGACACGGCCCCAATCAACTATCTTGCGTTCCGCTTGCTCTAGTTGATTATCATTCAAGTCGTTTTGTATGTCTTCTACAGTTCTCTCCAGACGGACTTTGTTGAAATGCCTGCCCGCAAGATCAAGCATATACTCTGCGTTAATCTCTTCCGATAGCGCTTCATATTCATTTGATAAACTTGATAGAAAATCAGAGACCAAGCTGACTGTAGCTTCATCCCGTGTCTTCTCAGACCATGTCTCGAAGAGCGTTTCGATAGCGCCCTTTGGTGCCCTGTCATATTGCTTCAGAAAGTCAATGCACCATGACCCTATGAGATTGCTCCAACGGTTACTGAACAACTCATTGTCCCATCGGTTTGATATTCTGCTCAGCACATAACGATCAACAATCATCGCAGTTATGATTCGTCTCTCGTTGTTACCTTTTCTCTTTTCGGCTTTCATCAAGAATCCTTCTTAGTTGATACCATAGACGGCAATCACCACTCCACTCTTCAGAGAGACTACAGCAATATTGCTGATGCCATCCGTGATCTTCAAACCAAATGCTGTCTGATAGGTTACTTGCAAATTGTTTGTTGTATACGATGTGCTTATTAACACGCTCAAACCAGTACGCGATGTGCGCTACTGGCCCCTCGAATTGTGGGGTCATGTAATCACGAAGGTGACACTCGCGAAGGAACCTAATATCACATTGGCATAAATGTTTCCACCACTGTTCATAATTCCATAGACTTTTATTTACAACATCGTTGATTTGTTTTGATGCTCCGCCGCTCCACCGTAGCGGTTCAAGTCGTTTCATAACCGATTTGAGTTGCGGGTGTGTCTTCGGCTTTGCTTTCTTTGTCTTCAGATTATCGTTGTCGAAAAAACCCATGACTTATATCCTCGTAAGTCCGTCGCATGTTATTTTAATATACTTCAAATTCATACCGGAGTAATATCAACCAACATATTCTCTCTTAAACAAAGGTAAGACTTCAGTTACACCATCCCGCATGGCTTGCTTAACTTTGTTCCTTCGCCAACGTAAGCCATCTCGCCTGTGAAGCCTATAGCTTTTAGATGATCCGAGTCGCTTATGGGCCTTTGGGCTCTGTCGGTTCTTGCATATCGCCTTTCTGGCTATCTTCGTCATAGAAACTTCTTTCGTAATTCTTGGATTTCTTCTTTAGATGATGTACCCGGATCAGCCCCGCTCAGTGTAACCTCCCACGTCTCCCCAGGAAATACATTCAACACGTTCGATAGTTTTCGTGCCGCCTTTCGCCCAAGATGCTCATTATCAAAACACACCACACGAACAGGATACTGTTTCATGCGTTGCACTTGTTCAGCCGACCATATCAAACCAAACAGAGCAACGGCTCCCGGCCCTATCCGCCAGGCGTCGGTAGGCCCCTCGACGATGATAATGGCAAGGTGCGCCATATCTTCACCATACAGCAAGTGTTTATGGTTGATTGCTTCCTCTCCCACATCGGCAGATATGTATCGTGATTTGTTTTGCCCTATCGTTCTTGTAGTCCAGGATACCACTTCATGTTGATATGTAATTGGTATCCAAAGACGCCACGAAAGCCTTGATGCTATACCAATCCCTTGCACGCCCCACAGATTTGCAATCGTGTCAGGATCATAGTCACGGCCTTTGAGGTATCGCCGGTGAGCTGATGTCATATCTTCGATGTTCTTTGGTTTGATAAGTTTGCCTGTCTTCTTTTCGGCGGTCTTCGGAATAACCCTTTTCAGGTTTGTAAGCAGTCCGAGTATTTCACTTACTTCACGATTGCCGGCTGCACACAGCGATTCTACAATCGAATGATAACCACACCGCCAACAGTTTGTATAACCAGCAGCCTCGTTGATTCCCATGTGCCACTTACCTGTACCACTTCCACAGAATGGGCAGTCAATCTGTAACCAGCCTTCACGCCCGTGCCCGGACGTTGTTGAATACCTGATACTTAGGTGATCAAGAAGCTCAGACCAATGTGTCGGATTGTATGCCATTTATTTGCTCTTTCCACACCGAAGCTCTTCTTCGTCGAGAGATGTTTTCTTCGCATAATATAGGTGTGGCCAGGTATCGTGGTCCTGCCTGACGCCGGGCACCACCCCAGCGCCTATCCATGTGTTTAACGCACTCTTTGCCCCGGCAGTGCTGGCGTAATGCGTCGGCACGTTATCGACGATTTCTTTCATTGTAGCGCCGGGGTGGTGGGTCACGTAGGTAAGGACGCGGCGACAGGTCTGATTGAAAGGCGTTAGGCGTTTGCCGCTGTTGTTGCCTGCCTTTGAATATATCTTCATCTCTTCGCAAAGAACAGCTTCCACTTTTCCTTTTCTTCTGGTGTGCCTATCTAATCTTGGCTGAATGACCCCACGCACCACATTTACTGCATAAGGATCACCGCTTACCTCCAACCAGCCCAGTCCGGCCTCGCGAACGACCCGATGCGCGAATTCACTCGACCGCGTGCCTCGCGGCACCGGCAGAGCTATAGACACATAATTTGCATAGCCCCGCCAACCGAACGCCTGCTCCATTACCGCCAACCCGCCCGATAGCTTAGTCTCGATTATCCACATCACCGGGCCGCGAACCGCAACGATATCGGCAATCGAGTCCTGCACCTGCACTTCCTGATAGACCTCCCATTCCTCACCCTTCAGCCATTTCACCACCACGGTGGCAAGTTGCTCTTCATTTTGAGGCCATCGCTTCATTTATCACCAAGCAGTAGTTTAATCATATTGTTCTACTTTCTTCGTCATCATCTCACGTTTCAGTAAATCGAAGACGTCCAGTGATTCATCATCGTCACCGTCCAGCGCTTGTATCACAATACGCTGTTTCGTTTGGATGATTCGGCAAAGGTCTTCCTCGATAGTATTCTTGGCCACGATATAGCTGATCTCAACATGCTCCTCTTGGCCTATCCTGTGAATTCTATCCTCGGCCTGCGTATGATTACCAGGCACACAATCGAGCTCAGCAAAGACAAGGCGGGACGCGGCAGAGAGAGTAATGCCGGTCCCGCCCGCATGGATACTACCAAAAAACAATCGTATTTTATCATCGTTTTGAAACTTACCGACGATGATTTTACGCTCATTCTTCGGCGTCTTTCCATCAAGACACACAGATATCTCTGAATACTTTTCGTGAAGGTGCCTGACGATGTTACGATGTATACCATAGACAACCAGTTTACCGTTATCCTGTTCGAGGTGGTTCTCAATGAATTCTATAACTGCTGGTAACTTCTCAGTCGCGGCTATCTGTTTTAAGTAACCGAGTTTGACCATTTCCTTTGCTTTTTCTGCTTTCTGTGCCTTCTTTGCGGAGCTCTGCTCAGTCAACCATGATATGATGTCTGCCTCAGCATGTGCGTAGTCTTTCATTGGAATTTCAACAGGTATCACAGTACGTTGCTTAGCTGGTAGTTGTGGTAGAACATCCTTTTTCAGTCGCCGTATCATACCAAGACTCTTGATTTTCTTACAAAGCTCGTCGAGGTGTGTGGCGCCTTTGTACTCCCAACCCCACGGCTTAAGTGTTGGTTTGCAGTACCGTTGAGCATACAAGTACCATGACGGGAATTCTTTAGGCCATAGCATACTGATAGGGGAGAACAACTCGGCAGGCCTGTTGAGAATTGGAGTGCCCGTAATAGCTACACAACAATCAACCATCTGGGCCAGTTTTCTCACAGCTTTGGTTCTTCGCGTACGTGTGCTTTTACAAAAATGAGCTTCGTCGAGGATCAAGCACTTCGGCTTCAGTTTTTTCAGTCTTCCCAACCAACCAGAACCAACCAGCTTCCCTTTTCTTGTTCTGCTTGTAAGAATATCGTAGTTTACAATCACGATTTGGCACAACTCGGGCGCTAGATGGTATGACTTGACACCTGAAAGAACAGTAGTGCGCAAACCAAACTTCGACTTGGCTTCCTCTTCCCAGTGCCATTTAAGATGTGCTGGTGTCACGATAACCACAGGCCTGATATCTTTGGATTCTTTAAGCCACTGTAAAACCTGAATGGTTTTACCAAGGCCCATCTCGTCGGCCAGTAGCATGATACCATGATAGTGACGCAGAGCGCGTACACCGTGCGCCTGGAACGGGTATAGTGTTGTATCAGGCACTGGCAAACTCCTTCATTTCTTTCCAGGCTTGTCGAACCTGTCGCGTGGTCCAGCCTAATTCTCGGCAAGTGGATCGTATCTCGCGGCGTGCTTCGGTCAGAGCTTTTCGGTTTCCGGCTAGCGCTTCGAGTTTGAACCGGGGTAGTACGATGTTGAGTAGTGTTTGTACATGGTCCGTCCGGTTGGCTTCGTTTACCTCTTCAACATCCTCAACATCAACATCAAGGACATCGTCCGTCTCAATCGGAATTCGTTTTGATTGTTTCATTTGCATCTCCGCCCTATCTCTCATACGATACCAAAGAAAGTAACGGAGACGGCTCGTAAAGGATGATCGTTCACGGTCCCAGGACATATAGGCATCCATGAAAAGCTCATTACAGAAACTTCTCAATTCATCCGCATCACACCGATATAGACGAGCAAAAGTACCGGCGTTTCTATCGATTACTAATTTCTCTTGTCTATAAATTTCGTCCAAGTCCGGTGCAGTCTGAGCGTTCGCAATCATTTTCATACCCTTTCAAGTTTTCAATACGCCACAGAAATGTGTGACGTTGTTTACTGTTCCCGGCCTACCAACAAGGTAGTGACTTTCACGTCGAAGACTACAGCTAGTCGTTCAAGTGCCTTTGGTTTGACCCAGTGGCGCCCGGCCTCCCACCCACTGATGGTGGCTTGATCCGATCCCATTCGTGTTGCAAGCTCCTCTTGTGTCATTTTGCTTTCAAGGCGTAATGCTTTGACACGATCGCCTACCTGTTGCTGTAGTGTTTTCTTTTTGGCTTTCTTCGTCTTGGGTTTCTTCGCCATGATTAGTCTCCTTTTGTTTGTCAATTGTCAGGGCATTAATTGGCAAAGTCAATATTAAAATTAAATATATTTTGGATTGAAGGGAAAAATGCTGGTGTGCATCATTTATGTTCCTTTCGATGTAGTGCCCGTGTGTGGCGGTGTGCTTTCATACAAGCTACTAAATTTTCATTAGTAGGGCACGCACAACCAGATGACAAACCCTCTTCCTTACAAAGACGAAACACTTGCTGCCATAACAGAATCAAGCTATCCGCCTCAGCCTCCAACCTCGCCTCTTTCTTTCGCCCCTTCTCCACCTGCTCCATAAGCCATCCGCAAAAGTTTAGAGCCTTGAACGGCACAAACTTACCCAGATCACCAAGCAATATTATGCAGGCACCTTCAGCGGCATTCAACCAAATACAAGGTCGTTTTCCTTTGGAGCGAACCGCTGCCTTAAACTCATCAACCAACTTCTCTGTGCCGTCTGTTTGTTTTTTGTTATCACACATGTTTATATCAATCCTTTTTATGTTTAACGCCTTAGCTATCGGTATCAAATAGGAGCCGTGAAGAATACCAACAACATTAAATGTTGCGCGAAAACCCGCACCCATAATGTAGGATGGTTTCTTTGGTTCTGTGTGTTCCGGCCCAATACCAGACCAGACAACAGCTATCTCAATACCAAGTCCTACTTGTTTTATGTCTTTAATTTTGTATAGTATTTTTCCACACCAAACCAACATACCACGCTCTAACTCCTGTACGGGATACACGTCGCTGAGTGTATGGGCCAAGTCGTACAGTGCTTGTACTCCGTCATCCGTTTGTTTTTTATTATCACACATGTCTTACGATCCTTTTTGTTATGGGTTTGCTTTCATAAATGCTTTAGCGAAGCCAGGCGGTGTAACACTTCGTCGTTTTGCTTGGTTTTTACCGCCTGGCATCTTATGTATCCGATCCGCGTGTTTACCCAAGGCAACCGGTAATTTAATTGGTTTCCTATGCACACCCCAAATACACGTCTTTTTGGTCCACGGATCACCATAGTCGTAAGGATGGAATGTGTACCACCACTTACCCAGATAGTGTATCAGCTTACCCACCGGATTTTCCAACGCCCACCATTCAGGTGATGTAGCATAGATTATACGAACACAAGCACTGACGACGCTCAGGGCCTCTATCATCTGCTCGTCCGTCCGAGGCCACCGCGCGCCCGCAGAGGCGAACACAGTGCAAGGCGGGGCAGCTAATACACCATATACATGTTTCGGTGGTTGGTACAATCGCACATCACCCGTATCACACGCCGGGTCAATAACACGGACGTCATACCCAGCGTCAGCATATGGTTTAGACCAAGCCCCAGTCCCACCGCATAAATCAAGAATGATGTTCTTACACATGTTTATATCAATCCTAAATAGAGTAACCAGCTTACATGCCCATGTTCACACCAGCCATCAGGCTCGACTGTACAGCCATCAGTTGCTTCACAAATACTACCATATACCCAACGTCTTAACGTTGATAAAAGGGGCTTTGCGCATGTTGGTTTACGGTATGGTTTTTGTGGTTCTGATTCCATTATTAAGCCCCTTTCTTTGTAGACTTACGTTCATGCACTACCATCGCTTGGAACAATGCTACTTTGGTTTCGTCGCCGTTCGTATACTGGAACCGAAGTGTTGTTTGCTTGTTTGATCCATAGACTACCCAATTATGCTCCTCTCGATCCAGGTCTTTTAGAAACCCAATGGCTATCCCATGATCATTCCATTCAGGGCCATCGATTGTATTCAGCTTTGCGTCGATGGCCTGATACAACTTGCGGATACTTGTGCTTAAATGAGTGCTACGGTCATCGGTATTTGAACCGTCAAACCACAACCTGCAGATTTCGACATTTATGTCATTGTTCAAAACAGAATGCACATTAGGGAAGGATCTCTCCGCATCATCAAACGAGCAGTCTATCGAAGATGCTTTTTTTGTGACACGAAAAACGGATTGTTTCTTAGCGTTGAATGGTAGGGTCGAAAGATCAAAACAATCCGGCGTCGGTAGTACAACAGTGTGTAACCGGCCGTGATATGTAGATGATATTCTGATCTTGTTTGCAGTTTCTTTTTCCAAGCATAAGCAATCCAGACCGTAAAAGGCGTCATCTTTGTTCGTAGCTTTGATAAGCCACGCCAGCAGACCATACAGATGCTCATCTTTCTTTTTGTGAATCATGATAGTTTGGTTCATTTTCATTTTGTCCTTCCTGCCGCTGAGCGGCAATGTGTTACTAATCAAAGGCTGCCAGAATAGGTACGATATGGTCCAGTTCAACTCCGAGCCACTTGGCTATAACCTCATCCAGCCGTTTGTCGTCGAGTGGTAGTGTCATCACTTCAACATCTTCAAATGGTAGTCTATCGCCAAGACAACCCGGACGTATGAAACTTACTATGTTGTTTCGTCGGTCAATACATACCTTCTGCCCGTTGTGCTCAATTGTGTTTCCATTTACTTTCAACATTTCATACCCTTTCAAGATCAATTATAAAGAAGCATCCAGTAGCCTTTTCAATGCTGCCAAACTTCGTTTCTTGATATGATCAATTTCTGTCCCCCGTGTCTGGTAGTACACAATTTCTTTGACGATGCCGTATGCCACACCAGGACGCTTCGGTGCATACTCACACCACCAAACATACTTGAAACGTTGGCCATTGTTTGTTATTGCGTTGTGAATAAGCATCGTTCATACCCTTTCAGAAAAGTGTTTTTATTCTTTATCTTCTACTATCAAATATATCGACATTATCGATATTTGTCAATAGATAAAATCAATAAATATACAAGAAAACTGCTAAGCCTTTGAAAATACACGACTTACAACACACAAAATCTTCGATAGTTTGTTTGTTTTCTTGTAGTTGTGCATCATTTTGCCAGCGCAACCACCAAAACATCACGATTTTCATAGAATTTTGAAGATTTTACTTGCCACCGGCTCGGCTTGCCTCTATTGTTCTTGTACAACATCATTGTGGCGTCCTTAATTGACTGTGTGTATAAGGGACGTCACTCTGATGTCTTTTACACACATAGGTCAATTTAATATGACAATCGCTGCCTCGTTCAGCGTAGCCTGAGGGCGTAACGAACTCCACGGACTGGGTGCTGTACAGTTCTACACAGTCTTAGACGTAAAGTCGATCCCCCTGGTCCTATCGATCGCCAATATTGTTTATCAATATTGCACTCTGTGGAAAACCAAGTAGTGTCTGCCTCGTCTGCAGTAAAATGGTTGAATGATTTCCCGAAGTGAAGCCGACGCATGTCGTTCTCACAAGTTCTTGAATTTACAAGGACTTGTTCTGCCTCGGCATAAGTGAGGCTTAGAACAGTCAATATTAAAAAAGGCATGATTAAGGCCTTAAATAGTTCAAGAAGCAATAGTGATTGAACGACAGTAAATGATAATCTATCGTTTACTTACCTTATCTGTTTATACTTAAAAGTAGATAGTCTATAGTTATTCTGAAATAGTAAGACCAAATAACCTACACTCATCCAGAATAGCATCAATCTTGGCAAGGTGAAAAGGTTTAAGACGGTGTAACTGACGGCCTACTTCGTGTAGTTGCTTTTCTACTATAACCCTTTTCATTTGTAGTTTGTACCTTGCCCGTAGTTTAGAATTTGCAAGATAGTATTGGTAGTATAAGGCACTGGGAAAACCTACACGTTTAAGAGCCCCTCGTCGATCAAGACTACGCCAGAATGAAATGGGGCAGTACCTATGTGTCTCGTCGAAAGCTTGTGCTTTTGTTACTCTTGTAACTATGGAGATACTTTCAATCTTGCTATTATATATTTCATATACAAGATCACCGACTTCAAGTTGTGTTTTCATTTACTCACCTCTTCTTTCGCTTTAATAATTATTACTCGCATCTCGTATATTTCTGTACCTAACTGTGCATGGGCTTGGTAATCACAATCACAATTACCTTCCGGCCCACATATATGGTTTGGCCGAACAGGCAGGTCACCACGATCAAGCCATTCAACAGTGGACTCTAGCATTTTTACCAATTCAGTCTTCTCTGCTTTTAGCTTATCAATTTCTACTCGTGATGCTCCCACCTGCCCCAACAACCACCCACCAAAGTCAGCATGGTAGTCATCCAGATGAGTCATATTATCCCCGTCCAAGATCGTGCATTGACGGTCAAACTCATCATGCAGTTCTGAACGCCACTCACCATCACCTTCCGGTAATTGCAAGAATTCTCTAACCATATCCATTTCGATTCTCCAATCAACCGTTTATAATTCTGTTCCATCTTATTTGTTTATCAAGTTGTGCCGCCGTTTCTACTACATCGTCCGGCGTAGTGTAGAAAACAGGACACATCCTATCCAGCATGAATTTGCGTTCAGCCTTTATACCCACTGAGTCTTCCCAGCCGTCCAGGCACAAGACCAACATACCATCAGCCTGCTGTAGAAATGGTATGTCTTGCTTTCGCCAAAACGTCCAGTCGTGTTTTTCCTGCATGTGTAGTGAAATACCGTGTGAATGAGCAATAGGCGAAAACACATGGATGCCTTTTTCGATTAGTTTGGCCGCTGCTATACAGACTGCAATGTACCGGGCTTCTCGTACTCTGGCCGATAGGTTTGAGTATGGGCTTGCTAGATAAATCATTAGTCCTTTGTATCCTTCCGTACTGTGTATATCAAGAGTTACTGTGTCTGTTGTTGGTGCGTCTACTGTACGCTCTTCAATTAATGCCCACAGTAGAATCATGTAAGCTATTATGTCGTGTGTCTTTTCCTTCCACTGATCTTTATCTGGTATGGTAGATAAAGCTTGTGGTGTCTTCTCTGCTTGGTCTATACGTTCTATGAAAGCTCGTAAAGCAATGATATGTTTTGCAACCATACCAAATAACGCTTTTTCAGGGATGCATTCTTCTAACAGTCCAGCTGCTTTGAAGTTTGATAATCTGTCAACACTGGCGTACTCATCGCCCTTGCTGGCCAGTGTGTCCATGGTGTCCTGCATCACATTGTCTAGTACCTTACTGAAGTCTTTTTGGTCCATCGGTCAATCTCCTATTTTACTGTTGATGTTGGTGAGACGATTATCAAGTACCCGCAGTTGATCAATATTCAACTTGGTACTTTTTTTTGTTAGCTTACACAAGGACAGTTCCACTTCTTTTCTTTTTATCTGTAGTCGCAGTAATGCTTGTAGTTCCGGTGTTTCGAGTTGATAATTGGAACGTGCCCAAGGGTCTCTTACCACGAGCTGAATCCCAAGAGGGCCAATTTTTCGCCGATAACGAAAACCCTGTTCAGTTATAGCCATCGTTTTTGTTACACGTTCTATCGTAAAAACGTCATGCACCGCCCCTCGCCACATATGACAAATACGATCACCGACTTCAAGTTGTGTTTTCATTTCTTCAATGCCTTTCGTACACGTTTCCAATATTTGATAGTAGCTTTTTTCTTGTGGCCTTTCGGACCACCATTATGAATACGGGCCAGTATCTCCATTGAGCAAGGATTGGATGGTGTATAGCGTAACCAGTACCATACCAGCACTTGTCTGGCTTTCTTCTCGTTGAAAGCGTTTGTCTTGTTGTACTTCCAGTCTACCTTACTGTCTACCTTCCCGTACTCACAGGCGTCCTGCCAGTACGATTGCCAGATTTGATATGGTCCTAGTGCCTTTCCCTTGTCGCCGACCGCCTGGTCGTTGCCAGCGGACTCTACGTGGCGGATAGCGGCCAGGAGCTTGTTGAGTGGTTTGTTCTCAGCGAGCAGTGGTGAAGTCATTATCAGAGCTATCAGAATTGTTTTCATGGTTGTTTCCTCTGTTCTACGAATACCTCAACACCATCTTTCACGCCTTGTACACGATCCAGTTTGAGACGGACAACAAATAAATTCATGTCATGTTTAGTGGGCTCCCCTTTCTGCGAATGATTATGAGTGTGTACCATTCCACAAAGACCCTCCCACCCACGCTTCCATACATCATCATCATCAGCTTCGTACACACGATAGTAATCATCTGGACGTAAAGACCATAGATACACAACACATGGTATCCACTTTTTAATCTCCCATTCATTCGGTAACAGGTCGTCACGAAGGACGGGGATGACTTCACGGCTACCCGGATATGGGGACGAACTGGCCGTCGATAATCGATGAATAGTCGCTTTTCCTGTGCGTTTGTTATAACTACACATTTGATATACTTCAGTGGTATTATCAGGGGCGTCGGCAAACACAAAGAGCGAAGTTAGTGTGACAGTTGATAGTTTTACTGGTTTCTTTTGTGGTATTTTTTCAATCCTCGTTTTCATCATTTCCTCCATAATCTTTAATGTGGTCTGGTACGTCGGGGAACACACCCCAAACAACGAGACCCGGTTGTCCTTTGTGTTCATCAATCAAGCATCTTGTTACTGCTATTGCAACATGACCACACGCCCAATATTCGCGGTCTTGTGTTTCGTGGTTGTCATATACGCCATTCATTAATGTACCGTGCTTACTCATCTGCTTTTTTATCTCCAATATCGACGTTCAGCCCTCTTAAGCCTACGTTTTTCTGCCCGCTTTTTCATCTCAATCCGTTCTTCAGCCTTCTTAAGCCTACGTTCTTCGGCCCGCTTAAGCCGATGTTCTTCAGCTTGCTTTCTTGCCTGCTTTTTTATCTCAAGCCGTCGTTCAGCCCTTTTAAGCCTGTGTTCTTCCTCAATAGTTACCGGATCATACACATTTTCCGTAATAATGACCTTATTAGCCCCCTCTAAATCTTTTTGCTGATCACTCCACAATGTACGGAGATAGCCTACAAAATCAGAAATCTCAAAACTTTTACAACCAAATAGAAACAACAGTTGTATAAGCATTAACCATTTCAACGAACGCATCACATAACTCCTTATTCTAATATTAAGCCGACTCAACGAGAGTCAGGAACAACCAGTGCCGCCAACATCTACAGGTTTCCGACAAATGGCACAGAATCTCTTTGCCATTGTGTTCTCCTATTCAAAAAGTTACGAAAGTAAATTAACATATAGTACCCATCATATCTCACCGTGCCTGCCGTGTCGCGTCATGTCAGGCCTATCCTTGTCATGTCTATCCTTGTCATGCCTGCCGTGTCGTACCATGTCGAGTCGCGTCGCGTCCCGCCGTGTCTCGCCTGCCGTGTATTGTCTCGTCATGCATGGTCTCGCATCGTCCAGCCTTGCCAAGTCACACCTCGTCGCGCCTGCCGTGTATTGTTTAGTCGAGCCAGTCCTGGCCTTGCCATGTCTGGTCGCGCCTTGCCTGCCGTGTTATATCAAGCCCGGTCCCGTCTTGTCATGTCGAGTCTAGCCTGCCGTGTGTTTGTCAAGTCATGTCTCGTCATGGCACGTCTCGCCCGGTCATGCCTGCCGTGTAATGTCGGGTCTTGTCCCGCCAAGTCATACCACGTCCCGTCTGGTCGCGCCTGCCGTGTCGTACCATGTCGAGTCACGTCGCGTCGGGCACCGCCTTGCCGAGTCACGCCTGCCATGTCTTGTCGGGCCATGTCTTGTCTTGCCGGGCCCTGTCCCGTCTTGCCTGCCGTGTTATGCCTGCCTTGCCTTGTCGGGTCAGGTCAAGCCGAGCCTTGCCATGCCCCGTCAAGCCTGCGTTGACTATTTACGTTTCTTTTTCGGGGCTTTACGAGGTTTCTTTACAGTACGATCTATTTGGTTTTCAACTTCCTGCATAGCATCAAACACACCGGACAACTCTTGCAGCCTTTTGTATTTGGCTATAAACACTCTCATTTCACCCAACGCTTGGCTGAGTAACTGTTCTCGTTTTTCCTCATCTGTGATAACAGAGACTATAGTACGATAACCCCCACCCGGACGCACGCGGTCCGGGGTGAGGCTGACGTATACATGTTCCGTTATCTTAGTATCAGGAACGACTTCAACAAACACGCGGATGATTTTCCGGGCCTGATGCAGCCGGTATTCCTTACCGGCTATCGAATCATCCCATTCAAACCTACCGTGTAGCGCTGTCCGTTTACTCTTCGCAAATTTAACAACATCACACGCTCTGAGCAATCCGTCGTTTTTCTTGTTGATAGCCGCAAGTTCTTCGTATACTTTCAGTTTTGTGTCTACATCCATCACTTGGTTGATTCCTTTCGTGAAGCAATGCGGAACAGACCCCAGCCCATTCCAAAACCATCTTTGCTGTCGGGGCGTCCTTCACCTATGCCCACCTGCATCCCTGCACGTGCCAGGAGGTTAGTGACGTCATTGAGGGTGAACTGATCACCATCAAACCGGATGCGTACAGTGGCGCCCCACTCACGCCATATGGGGCGTGCCCTGATGTCAACTACGCCGGTCGCGAGTCGCACAGGGGCCTCGAAGTATTCAGCCTTACCTTTGATTTCGACCAACGGTGTTCCTTCGGTTGCATCGTAGCCATCTGCTTCAATAAAGACAGATAGCTTGGCTTTGGTCATCTGAAAACCACAAAGACGGCAGGCACTGATCATTGCATTGCGAAATGCAGCAGCGGGTATACCAACCCAGCCTTTTGTAGACACATGCTTGGCATTTTTATAACATGCCTGGAAGTCCTTTGGTTCTCGCTTCTTTCCCTTCTTTGCTGTACTACCCTCTATTTGTATGTCGTGGATTTCCTGGAGTGCTTTGTGAGAGAACTTGTTTCCTACATAAGGGGCCGTTCCTACGATTGCCATCTCAGCGGTTTTGAAATTAGGTGGCTTGATTGTGATCTGTTCCTTCGTGGTGCCTTCCTTGCTCGTACTCTTCTTTGTTTTTGTCGCGGTCTTCATCGTTCATACCTTTTTATTAGAGGTTTTTGGTGAGAGCAACGCAAATAGCGTTAAGCTCCTGAGTTGATTTGATAACTATGTATTTGTCTTTTTCATATCATTATGTCTTTCTACTACTACTATCGGCAAAACAGCCGGTAAGCGGCGCAAAATCTTCAGATTTCCACTTTTAACTACGATTCAAACTCAAATTTGTAGACACCACCCCTGCTGCTACCAATTGTGTCTCGTAAATTGAGCATGATTTGTCTACCTACATCATTCTCCTCAAAACTGACGACTCGTAGCCGTGTGATAGCCCTCTGCTCAAAATCGTAAGTGTATGTGATGCTTTTCAGACCTTGGCTACCCACCATAAATGAACAACCAATCACCACTATTCTTGGATTTGCCAGGTATGTTATTGCATACCGAAGACTATCATCCAAAGCCCAGACAGGCTCCGATGCTATAAATTCAGGAGTCTCGCCTGGTAGGTTTGATAGTATCTTCAGAGACAACATCATGTGATGTAGTGGCGACTCTTCCATCCACCAAAGCAACGAGTCTTCATACTCATTACGGTTGAACACATTAGACAATCGCAGGGCAGCGTTGACGCTGAAGTGCACCTTGTTGATGTCTGTTTTGTGTCTATGTAATTCGTCTGGCGTTATCATCTGCTCAAGTCCTTCTCGTTGGCCTCGTGCATTGCTTTAAGAATGCGATTTAGTCGGCATTGTAATGTTCTGTATGTGTCATGTGGTGTATACCCGGCTAAGACTTCTACATCTTTCATGAGTCTATCAAACCAGCGAAGGTATTGCTTTTTCATCGGCCCTTTATCTTTTCCAGAGACTCTACCAGACATGACGCCGTCGGCTTTGAAATTAGCATTCTTAGCATTCGTGTATTTTTGACGAGACCAAGATTCAGCAAGTTTAGGTGTGCTGGGAAAGAATTCAATACGATCCGCATAACGCTCAGGGTGTACAAGTTGAATTTTCTTTCTATAATCTCTGACAAAGAGGAAGTCTCTGCCCTGATAGTTACCTTTGGCAACATACCCTGTTACCCAGTCAATTACAATACGATACACTAATCTCCCACACTTGCGACAAAAGACAATATCACCCGTTTTCAGTTGCTTCGGCTTTTTGGTATTCATTCGATTACTTTCTTTTCAGGAAATCGCATCGGTTGCAACAAAACGGTTTTGGTTATCAAGTCATCACTGTAAACAAACCTAATCACGTTATGTTTATCACCACAGAAAGTCTCCCAACTATGAGGCTCATTGGCCAAGTCTTTCAGATAGTTGATAGACAGATAACTACCTTTCCAATCTGGCTTTATACCATCGATAGTTTGGTAGAATTTACGAAGAGCCAAACTCAAACTATTGTTCTTATCACCAGCATTGAGACCATATAGGTCAATAGAGCAAACCGGCTTGATGGGAGGGCTTTTCAGTAAATCAGGAATGAGAGGGAACATTCGTTTGTCGTCATCAAAGAAGCATATGATGAAATTAGGTGTCTTGGTCACACGAAAGATTATCTGACCTTTGGTGTTATATTCCAAAGGAGTTTTAGATAAGCAATCAGGGATTACCATCTCAACCGTGTGTAGTCTACAACCATCTGTAGCTGAGATTCGTATCTTGCCACCCTCAGCCCTTTCCATACACAGGTGGTCCAGGTTGTATCGGCCTGAGTGTTTCGCCATAGCTTTCATCAGCCAGGCGAACTGGTTGTATAGTTCCGGGTAGCTTTTTCCAGCAACATTCTTTTTGTAAATGGTAACTGTTTGTTCCATCATTTCCCTTTCTTATATTTCATAAAAGCATCGGCGATCAACTTACGGCAATCAGCTTCGGGCATATACACATGGAAGTCTATTTCCATGCACCTTTCAGTGTCATTGCAAAGCTTGTAGTTTTTAAGGGTTAGATTAAGACGATTAAGTAATTCAGTAACTTTAAGATAATCGTAATTATTTGGGTTGAATACAACCGTAAAGTGAAGAGGCTGCGTTCTGATATCCATCGTCTATAACCTTTCTTTTCTAAAACACCGTTCCATATACACCATGTCTTCATTACTACTATCGGCATTTTACATAAGAATGGGCACAAAAAAATGGAAAAAGTGTCGAAACGACAAGAAATAATGCCAAATTATCTACATAATGACTGTGATATCGATATAATTTGCTTGACAAGCAATCAAGCGACAACATAATAATGGGTGTTATAGTTACGAAACGAGGTAAAGGATGGCTAAACGAGAGCATAGAAGGGTGTTGAGTAAGATCAGGCGTGCCTTCTGTGATGAGTACCACATATCTGGGAATGCCCAGGAAGCGGCCATCAAAGCGGGTTATTCAAACAATAAGGCCGGTCATCGCGGTTGTACATTACTGAAAACACCTCTAATTATGGAGTACTTGAATAAGCTAAAGGCCAAGGAAGCCAAACGCTTTGAGGTGACGGCAGATAGAGTCATCCAGGCGTTGGCGGCTATAGCTTTCGCGAATATCCATGACTTTTGGGAAGCTATAGCTAAGAGCAAGTCACCTAGCGACTTCCGTAAACACTTATCAAGAGAACAGGCTGCAGCAGTAGCATCGGTCAAGATGTCCTACAATGGTGATATCACACTCAAGCTTCACGATAAGCTAACTGCGCTACAGTTGTTAGGTAAACGGTTTGGTCTGTTTGATGATCATATTAACATCCACGATGACCGTGGTATCGTTACCGTTGAGCAGCTTGGTATGGGCTTGGATGAGAAAAAGGCTTTGCTGAAGAGAATAATGAACTACGAAGCCAAACAGGAGACCGGTGATGGTGGTCAAGGATGAGCCACGCATAAGCAAATACCAGTTGATTGCTTCCATCTGCCGGGATTCCTTTTGGGAGTTCGTCAAAGAGTTCTGGCACGAGATTATCGATGAGCCCTTAATTGAAAATTGGCACATGGAGTATTTGTGTAAAGAACTTGAAAAGGTAGCGCACCGTGTATTCAAACGTAAGCACAAAGAATACGATTTACTTATCAACATATCACCGGGCTCATCGAAGTCCACTATAGTTTCTGTTATGTTCCCTGTCTGGTGTTGGTTACATAAACCTTGGGTGCAGACTATCTGTGGTAGTTATGCTCAGGAACTATCATTAGACCTATCTGTCAAATCACGTTCCATAGTGTGGTCGGAGAAGTTCAAACGTTGCTTCCCTGAGATAGTGTTACGGAGAGACCAGTGCACCAAGACATGGTTTCAGAATGAGAGGTTTGGTTGGCGCTACGCAACATCAACAGGTGGGGCAGTTACAGGGAAGCACTCACACTTCATAATCATCGACGACCCGGTTGATCCTAAAGGCGCCGTGTCCGATGCTGAGATGAAATCGGCTGTGGATTGGTTGACCAATACAATACCTACACGAAAGATTCTTCACAAGATAACCGTTATTATAATGATTATGCAACGGTTGGCACAGAACGACCCTTCCGGTCTTTGGCTTGGGTGGCGTAAGAAGGGCCTACCTATACGTCACATTTGTATACCTGCCGAGATATCAACGGACAAGAACACTGCCGATACGGTACGACCTCGAAGTCTTAGACACTACTACAAAGACGGTTTGATGGACCCAAACCGTCTTGGTTGGGAGGCGTTGAACGCGCAGAAACTTATAGGTGAGTATTCTTATGCCGGTCAGTACCTACAAACACCTGTACCGCCTGGCGGTGGTATGTTCAAGACGATGAAGATTGAGACTGTCTCGATGACATATACTGAGAAGAGTATGGTCATGTGTCGCTATTGGGATAAGGCGGGCACACACGAAGCGGGCACTTACACAGTAGGTCTCTTGATGGGTAGAGATAAGGATGGTGTCTTTTGGATTTTGGACGTTGTACGGGGGCAATGGGATGCGGGCGAGCGTGAAGATGTTATCAAGAGAACCGCGAGCATCGATGGTAGGGCCATTACGATTCGTGTTGAGGAGGAACCGGGGTCAGGTGGTAAAGAGTCGGCGGAGGCTACCATACGTAACTTGGCGGGGTTCCGTGTCAAGGCAGATAGGCCCACAGGTGATAAGGTGTGGCGGGCTGATCCGTTTGCTGCACAAGTAAATCATGGTAATTTCAAGATGAAACGGGCAGACTGGAATGACGAGTTGATAAAAGAACTACAGAACTTCCCTAGATCAACGTATAAAGATCAAGTGGATGCCGGATCAGGAGCGTTTGCTTATCTGGCAAAACCACGAATCAAAATTGGTGCATTGTAAAGGAAAAGAACGATGGCAAAGGAAACGAAAGAGACAACCAGAGCAGACCAGTTGGCCGTAGTCAACAAGGCGGCGGCTTCGATAGCGCAAAGTATATACACCAACGTTATGACAACACGTACTGCTGCTATGCGGGAACTACTGGACCCGCGTCGTAATCTGGATACAGAGTGCGGTTATGTTGAGAATCCAACGGCAGAAGACTTCAACATCATGTATAAGAAAGAGGGTGTGGCCGAACGGTGTGTAAAGATTGTCCCTGAAGAGTGTTGGAAGGCGGAACCCGTTGTTTCTGAGAATGATGAAACTGACGAAACAGAGTTCGAGGCAGCATGGGATGAGCTTCTAAACAAATTTACTCTATGGTCTATCATGCTACGCGCAGACATACTGAGTGGTATCGGTGAGTTTGGTATCATTCTCTTTGGGATAAACGACGGGCAGGAGCTACACAAGCCTGTTGAAGCTACAAAGGGCGAACGTGAGTTGATGTACATCCGCGTGTTTGATCAATCGGTAATCAAGATTCAAACAACAGAGACTGACGCCAAGAATGAGCGGTTTGGGCAGCCTACCATGTACTCAATTGACTTTGAGCTGACGAATGATCACAGCGACTCCAAAGTAACTAAACAGGTTCACTGGACGCGGACGATACACATATCCGATAACAACAGGATGGATGAGATCAGGGGCGTGCCTCGTATGCGACCCATCTATAACCGTTTACAAGACTTACGAAAGTTATATGGCGGGTCGGCTGAGATGTTTTGGCAGGGTGCCTTTCCGGGTCTATCGTTTGAAGTTGACCCGAAGGTAATTGAAAGTGGTGCGGGTGATATTGACAATGATGCCTTGAAAGAGGTGATGCAGACTTACGCCAATGGTCTACAACGTTGGATCAGTACGGTGGGTGTAAGTGTGAAGTCGTTAGCGCCTCAGGTAGCGGACCCAACTAGCCATGTTAAACAGCAACTACAGGCCATAGCCATTTCACTTGATATACCTTTGCGTATTTTCATGGGTACCGAAGAGGGTAAGTTGGCAGGTGGACAAGATGCAGAAGTATGGGCCAGTCGTTGTGGTCGGAGACAGAGGAACCATATCACACCAAAGATTATCAAACCATTGATAATAAGACTTCAGGAAATGGGGGTGCTTCCTGAGACACCGGAAACACCAACAGCCACTTGGCCCGATATGCTGATACCAAGTGACAAAGAGAAGGCCGAGACCAACAAGATTATCATCGAAACAATGAAGTCATACGTCCAAGGTAACGTGGAAATGTTGATACCGCCGATGACTTTCTTGATGAAGTATGGCGGAATGGATCAAGACGAAGCCAAAGCCGTGATGGAAGAGGTAGAAAAGCAGTTGGCTGAGGAAGCCGACGAGATATCAGACCCCGATCTGGATGACTCAAACGATAACACTGACGAGAACGTCGATGATAACGAACCATCATAAACATAGTTGTGGTTGTGGCGCATTGACAACGAATGTACACCAGAAGCCACGTAATCCGTTACGTGTTGATCCAACTCGTACGTTAGGGTTACGGAATGCTTTCGCTATTGATATGCGGAAGCGTTTCAATATTATCAAGAAAGAGGTTACACAACTGATCGTAGTGGATGATGCCTTTGGCCTTGAGCCTGGTGTTGAGCGGTTGAGCCTTAACGTAGAGCGGCAAGCGTGGCGTTTCCAGACTGATTCACAGAAGGTAGTTTCGTTTCGTAGATGGTTACAGGAACAGGTTGATGCTGGTATTCTGGTAACCGATCCTTCGGGCAAGCCTTGGTTTTCCAAGTACGTTGAGTCTGCTTACAAACAAGGCATCCTGCGTGGCTATCGTGATGTATATGGTGATGCTGTTGATGCTGCTGGTAACATAAAAGACCCGACACAAGAGCCTCTTTTCCGTATCAGCCTGGCCGGTGCCGAAGAGACGAAGCGATTAGAGTCCATCTACACACGAACATTCAGCGATCTGAAGGGTGTGACGGACACGATGGCCCAGAAGTTATCACGTGTGTTGTCTTTGGGTTTGGCGGATGGTAGCAATCCCAATGTAATCGCCCGGCGTATGCGGAAGGAAATAACTACACTATCAAAGAATAGAGCTACGCTCATTGCGAGAACTGAGATTGTGGCTGCTCATGCGGATGGTCAGCTTGACGCCTACGCTACTTTGAAGGTGGATCGTGTTCATGTCGTGGCGGAGTGGTTGACGGCGGGCGACGAGCGTGTATGTGACCTTTGTGCTGCGTTAGAGGGCACAGAGATGACTATTGAAGAGGCTCGTGGTTTGATCCCTCGGCATCCAAGATGTAGATGTGCATGGACCCCAGTTACAAAGAGACGAATACAAACAAAGCCTGAGCAAGCTAAAACACGCGAATCAATCCTGGACAGCATTCAACAGGAGAAGCCAAAGAAGCCATTGAAAGAAGCAAAGGCGGGGAGTACGTGGCTAGGCAAAGAAAGGGTTCGGTAGTACAAAAGGTTTACACATGAAGTTTATGAAAGAATGGGAATGGGATAAAACGATTGTGATTGAATCGTTGCAGAAGATAGCGACGGTGTTGGGTGTCATCTTCCTTTGTGTGATGGCCACCATCGGTTTCTTTATCTTCTCGATGATGGCTAATGGTTGTAAACAGCAGCCTGGTATACCTATGATACCGGGCCAGCCGACGCTAACAACAATGACTATCGAAGAGGTGGAACGTACAAAATGGTTTGAGATTGTTGGGCCGAAAGAAGCATATGTAGGCGAAACAATTCGGCTTCATGCGTTGCTACATGAAAGTATACCGGGTGATGCCAATTGCGATGGCAGAGTAAACTTGATGGACTATATGATCCTCGAAATCTTTTGGCTTCGTACAGGAAAACCTACGTGGCGTCATGGTGACTTCAATCTTGATGGGGTAGTGGATTTGAAAGATTACATGATTCTGGAGCGACATTATGGATTGGAGATACCGTTTGAGGGTGTGGTTATTGCACTCGCTGAGTTTGGCAGGAACGTGAAATATGAGGATGTGTCGAAGCATATGATCATGAAACAACAATTTTGAAAGAAAAAGCGCCGCTTACCGGCTGTTTTGCCGATAGTAGTAATGAAAGGAGACTTTATGACAATCAGACCAGAGATACGATGGCGGTGGACGTTGTTGCTTCGGCGTCTGCGGCGATGTCTAGGGCGTTGTGTGGGGTGCGGTGGGCGATACATGGAGTCAAACTGTCGGGGTAGCGTGCACCTTTGTCAGCGATGCTGGAACAAACATTGTGCGATGGTTGCTCCAAATCCAAGATGCCGGTGTATTTTGATACCGGTTACTAAACCAGAAACGGGAGGTGTTACCACGGGCAGGCATTATCATAAGACGATTATCGATGAGTTAGTTGATCCTAAAGACACAGTTTCTGATAGTGTGAAGGAAGCGGCTGATAAATGGGACAAAGTTAGGATAGGTAATCAAAAAAGACTAAGAGACATGGGGCAGTTTAACAGAGATGTTAAGAAAATATGGCAACGTGTCAAAGAGACTGAGCGTGCCTGTGATGTGGTGTGTAGAGCACTGTGTTTTGCGACTAAGAAGGCTGCAGAGTTCAAAGAAGTTATAAAACAAAGCAAGGCTCGCCGGGAACGAATCAAAAGGATGGTAGACAATGCCAAGATTAATACACGAGGGTATAGGGGCAAGTCAAAGCCAGTTGGATGATAGGATGAATAGTGCACAAAGGCAGATATCTGAGTTGACCAGACAACAGGCCGAGCAAAGTGCAAAGATACTATTGCTGGAGCAGACAATCAAAGAAGCCAACGAGCGTTTACAGCTTTTTGAGCAAGTAGTAAACAAAGGTAACGAACAGCACGCGCCAAAGAATGTGTTTGTTCAGAATGAAACAAAAAGACTAGGAGATAATGAAATGTCAGGAACACCATTTGAGAAACAGTATTATTGTTGTGAACGGATTGAAGAAATGCAGCGAGAAATAGACAAACTACGGGAACGCTTGCTTAAGGAATTTAATGTGAGAGAGCATACGTGTTCGTTCGGTGCTGGTTGGACAGCGTTGAGCCCCCGGCCATATAATTACATGCACGAACTTGAAGAGAAATGTAAGAAACAAGAGAAAGAATTGGAAGTAAAACAGAAGGAAATTGATAAAATACAAGGAACTCTTTGTGGGTATGGCGCATTACAACGTCCGTTCAAATATGTGATTGATCTCGAAGAGAAAAATAAGAGACAAGCCCGGAAACTGGAAACAAAAGAATGTGAGATTCAAGCACTAGCCAACGCAGCCAGGCGTGATGATGTCAAAATGAAAACGTTGGAATGGGAGCGTGACGAGTTGAGAAAGTCTGTAAGTCGTATGGCGGATGAACTTGTTCCGGGGGAGTGTATAGCGTCGTCTAGCTGTAACCCTTGTCCGTTTGACATGGAGAAGGTTGCTCGTGATGGTATTCCAGGTTGTTATGTCTCACCGAAGGCCCATATTACGACATTGAGAAAAGAAGTGGCTGGTTTGAAAGAGCAGGTCAGGTTTCAAATAGAATTACGGGAGAAAGTCGGAGAGCAGTTGAAAGAGGTGTCGGTACGGTTGCTTGATGCTGAGAAAGAAAGAGATAAGGTGATAGAACTTGGTGAGCCTTTGATGGTAAGTCATTTGGCTCAGTATCATCGCTTAGCACATGCTGCGCGGCAGGCGAAGTCAGAAATTAAGAGATTGATAAAAGAAGGTGACAAAGTAGGTGATCAGAGTGAAGCAATGAAAGCACCAGAACTTGAGTCAGAAGATGTGTTGTTTGACGAACCGCCATTGACTGAAGAGGAAGAAACCGGTGTCAAACCCGATACAGACTGCTGTTAAGGTGTGGGTACGTGCGGAACATCGTTTCCGTATGAGTAATGATCTAACGGTCCGATACTCTGCCAAGGCCCAAGAAGATTACGTTCAGGCCGAGGAAGAATTGAGAGAAGCGTTGACGGGTGAGACTGATTTACTACGAGCATATATCAAGGTAAGACGAGAGGATAAGAAACGTGCTAGGTTGTGAAATAGAGTACAGTGAAATAGAGAATGAAGCGAAGCTGTTAATTGATGAGTATTTGGCATTACCAGAAGATGAGGTTGGTCTAAGATGCTAATTAATTATTGGGGTGTTTGCCGTGGCACTACACAGGTTTCGTGATATTGACAATATTTTGATTGACCTTGATTTTGGGGACTGGCTTATGTGGCTTGTGCTCAAGGGGCAAGAGAGGGAGGTGGTGTTGAGAGAGGAGAATGATAAACTGAAGGAAGAAAACAAACGACTACGAAAAGAAAGTGTTGATCATATGAGAAGTGGGCAAGGTAGATGATTGATGATTGTTGGTTTTGTTTTGTGGCCGACGTTGCTGTTGTTATATTTACAATCGTTATTGTTCTGTTGATGTTCTTCTTTTCAATTACTTGGTTTCGGAGAGGGTAAAGTAGATGAGTAAAGTTGGATGGAAATGGGAAGACTTGATTGTGTGTGGTTACTACACACCGGGGCCGTATGCGAAAGAGGCTGAGCGCCTTATCGCTTCACTTGAGGCGTTCGATATACCATATGATTTGACGTGTGCAAATGATTTAGCCAATCAACCTTGGCTAAGTGTAACACGAGCCAAGCCACAGAAAGTCAAAGAAGCCCTTATGAAGTATACAACACGTCCTATCTTATGGCTTGATGCTGATGCTATTGTCAAACGAGACCCGCGTCTCACACTTCCAAATTCGTGGATAGGTGATCATATACCGGCAATGTCTGTTCATCTTTTTGGTGGCGTTCGTGCTTGTAGTGGTACAATGATTTTCCGTCCCAGCGTAGCTAGTCTTGAGTGCATAGATTGGTGGGTAGATCATCTCAAGGAAAATGAGGAATGTAGATTAGAAGATGTTATGGGGTTGATGCCTGGTCTGGATAGATCGTTGTCATGTGAATGGTGTTGGATATTTGACCTGTCCACCAAACGATACGGTCAGTGTGATGTGATTATAGAACACTTACAAGCCAGTCGTGAGTATAGAGGTGATCGGCCTGGCGGTGGGCCAAGTCCATTGCTGCCGAGTCGATTGAAACGGTTGGCACATGAGAGAGAAGCAGATAAACCAGAACAAAAAGGGATATTTGGCCAATGACAATTTGTGTTGATACGTTAACGCCTTGTTTGAAAAGCATGCGCTGGAAACACAACTTGGCGTGCCATATGGTTAGTGATACGTTTGATCTTGATGAGTTACATGCTTTCGCTGAAAGGTTGAAGTTGAAACGATCATGGTTTCAAAAGGGCAAGCGATTACCTTATTATGATTTGACTGTAGGTAAAAGAAAACAAGCGGTTAGCCTAGGTGCCGTTGAGGTCGATAGACAGTTTGTGTATGATCTTATGAAGAAGAGTCCTTATTTTATGATGTGAGGAGGAAAAGACAATGACAATAATCCAGTGGTGTTTTATTGTTTTTTGCTGTGTGTTCTTGGCTGCGTGTGTTGGCTGGTTGATGTGGAAGTTGGTGGTCGAATATTATCGTTACAAAGAACTAGAGAAAGACGATGAGGATTGGAGTTGGTTATGAATGAAAATGAAAATGAACATACAAAATGGTTGGTCAAGTTCGAGCAGGGAGCAAAGGGGCTGGCTTCTATGATGCACACGTACTACAAAGAGTTAACCAATGAAGGGTTCAGTAGTGAACAAGCTATTTATCTGGTTGGTGAATACCAAAACACATTGATTGAGACAACATGTCATGGCGGAACGGAAGAACTATGAAAGTTATAGCATTCTTTACACAAGGGCCATATGAAAAAGAAGCTGACTTGTTGGAACGTTCATTGAGAGCAAATAACATTGATTACTACATAGCCGGTTATCCCGCAGAGATTGATTGGCATCATGCGGTTGCGTTGAAGCCAATCTTCATTGATCACTGCCGAAAGCAATTCAAAGGACCCTTGGTGTCAGTGGATGTGGATGCCTTCTTTCATTCAAATCCATCGGAGTTTTTTGATGCGTTGACGTGTGACTTTGCCGCTCATTGGTTCCAAGGCCCGTCAGGCGGCTATGATAGGTCGCGGAATGATGATTGGTTCCTGTCGGGTACGATGTACTGGGGTGATACTGAACGTGCTCGATTGCTTCTGACGGCGTGGAGGTTGTTCAATGGAGCGAAACAAAGGGACGGTGCTTGGGAAGGTGGGGGCCAGGCCAATCTCCGTGATATTCTGGATGATAGTATGGCTGAGGGGTTGGAGGTGGTTAGACTGCCGGGTTGTTACTGTTATGTGCATGACAAGCCGTGGGGTTATCCAGATGATGAGCCACGAATTATCGAGCACTTGATAGCCAGTCGGGAGAACAAGGATCAGAGCAAAGGAAGAGTCAACGGAGCAAAGCGAATACGAACAATAGAATTAAAATGTACACTACCACGAAAGGAAGATCATGCCAACAAGCGCTGATATTCTACGCCGTTATCCAAACCACACTTTTGTTGAAACCGGTACGTTAAGAGGGGATGGAGTTCAAGCGGCATTAGATGCTGGTTTTGAGAGCGTCGTTTCCATCGAGATTGATCGTGATTTGTTTGAAAAGACCATGCCACGATTTGCAAAGGATAAAAGGGTTGCGTTGTATCGTGGTGATTCGGGGTCTGAGTTACCTTTCATTATGAAAGAGATTCAACACCCGGCAACTATTTGGTTGGACGCTCATGGTGTTGCCGGTGATGGTACGAAGGGTGAGAGTCCGTTGATTCGTGAGTTGAAGTGTATAACGAGACATCCCATAAAGTCACATACTATCTTGATTGATGATTTTCAGGTCTTTGATCGTGCGTTTCGTCACAACGTAACAGAGGCCGATGTGTTTGAAGTCCTTTCAACTATTTGCCCCCATTATAAGTACACGCGTATTGACGCACCGGGGCGACCACAAAGTATTCTTGCGGCTGTGCCTTCACCGTTGTGGGAGCGTATTGATATTGATCCAAGAGGGGCGGTGGATTATGTTCATTTACTGAACATCGGAGCACATTTGGTGCAGATGAACTATGGTGATGGTGAGTGGCGTTGTATTCTCGGGGGGTTTACAGATACCAATTCACAAGGTAGTTCTTATTATCCTGATCTTGGGAAGGCATTGGAACAGACAATATTAGAGTCACGCTTTACTCACTGGGGTTATTGTGATGGCAAACGGGAAGTAGACCGTATTGAAAAGTGGTTGCAGGACCACGGTGTTAACGTGCCCAAGCGGCGTGGTATCTCTTTGGATGACTTGGATCGTTACAAGGTGGCCCGGTCACGGGTTTGGGTTTTCAAAGACTTATTGGCGGCAGCTAATGTCCACGGTTTGTTTGGTCCATTTCTTGCTGCTGCGAGTCGGAGAAACCCGTTGATGGTTGGTCCCAAACATTTACTGAGTAGCAAACTACCTATTGATACTTGTGGTCGTGTTGTTACGCCGTTGCCTGATGCATGGTTACAGATCGATGATATAGAAAAGAGAACGGCAGAGGCTATTTGTAGACACAAACCGTCTATAGTGTTTGTGTCGATGGGTATGGCGGCTAATGTGCTTGTGTGGCGATTGGTCAAACGGTTCCCAGAGTTGAGTTTTCTTGACACTGGCGCTCTCTTTGATCCTTATGTAGATGTCTTTTCCCGATCAGCATATAGAAAACCTGAGTTTTTGCAGAGACGGGAGCGTAGTTTACGAGAAGCAAAGGAGATTTTGAATAGTGTTTGAGATAACAATCCCTGCAGTACGAAGAGCCACTATTTTACGGGCCACTGTGCATTCATTACTTTCTAATTTAGACGGTCTGCTTGACCGCGACTTGCAAGTGTTTTGTAATATTGATCCTGTTGGTGATTCGGCTGTTAATGATATGCTTTCCGTGTTCGTTGATAGTTTCTCGGATTACAAAGTCAAGAGCGATCAGACGTTTGGCTCATTAAACTACGCAATGAAATGGTTGTGGGCTCAACCTCAGGAGGATATCTTTCTTCATATTGAAGACGATGTTGAATTTGTGCGTCATGTTGATTTGGATGCCATGATGTCTATTATGTGGGCACACCCCAAGATGGCTTACTTGCAGATACCAAGAAGAAACTTTACAGGGCAAGAGTCCGATCGGTTGCTTCAACATGAGTATACTGATGATGGCTTTTGCTGGCGGCAGGGAAAATACAGAATGTCATTTGGTCCGGGTCTTGTGCGGCGGGACTTTGCACGACGAGCGGCAGAGTTGATCAAACCGCACCCCGATCCAGAAATACAGTTTCATTTGAGTAATGATGCATTACAAGCGTGGGAGTCACAATGGAAGTATGCAACATTTGGTTCCATTGGTGATACAAAAGCAGTATCGGATACAGGGCGTGTATATCGTAATGGTCGATGGAAGAAGGTAGTGACAGAACAAGGCACCACATGGATGTCTTTGTAAAGATGGAGACTAATGTATGAGATTCTTGATCACAGGCTCAGGTAGAACAGGCACCCTGTTTCTGGCTAACGTATTGAGCCGCAGCCAGTCTTTTATCGTAAGACATGAGCACTACGACGATAGTGTTTATGGTCCTTCGTACCGACGGGATTATGGTACGACGAGAAAACAACATCTTGTAAACACAAAAGCGCGATTTTTATCACATGACAACTATGGTGAGGTTAATTCATCGCTTCGTTTTATTGCTAATGATATACCAGTTGACAAAACTGCTGTGATAATACGACATCCACATGAGATTGTGCTGTCCTCTATCAATAAGAACCCATATCGGTGGTTGGCGGGTTCATTTTATAAAGAACTCGACCAATTGAATCAGGCACTCATAGCATCACATGACCTTTTGCAAAATGATAGTGTGCCAGTTTTTCGTTTTGAGCATTTTACAAGGAATGGGGATGCGTTGTGTGTGATATTAAACTGGTTGGGTATTCGTGATGTGGTTCCGTCGCAGGTGAGAATGGATCAAAAGATTAATGCCGCGGGTCGTAGTATACTACCAAAACTTGCGGATTTACCATGTGACTCACGTGAGTTGATTTATAAAAAGGTTGAGTGGTTTGTGGCTAAATACTATAATGAAAAGAAGGTTTGGTGAATGAGCAATATACATATAGTAACTTTTGGTTGCCCCCGATCAGGTACGTCTTACATACAGAGGGCTTTAACGTACGTGCCTGCGACGCACGTGTACAAATTACGAGAAGACAATCCTTTGCACCCATCGAAAAGTAACATAGGGTTGATAGGTTTGGCCCGAATGATGGAGAGATAACGGTTGGTGTTTGTTCGTATCAAACGTAATCCGATGGAAATTGTAGAATCTTTTGTGGCTACACGGTCGGTGGTTCGTGTGGGTGGTACTCTTCATTTAAATACCGATGAGATGATTGTTAATTGGATCGTTTCAGAATCAGAGGGCACACGATATCAACGACAATCTGTGGAGTGTGGTAGCAGGAAAGGCCAAGTCAAATGGCGTTTTGTTGATATTTGTTATGAGTCATTGGCTATTGAATCTGGTGTAGAGTCTTTTTGCAAAGCCATATCTCATCATACTTCCGAGGTATATCCGGTGGATGCCATGCGACAATATATACTCAAGTCTTTTGGTGTACGGCAAGCGTCTGCGATGACAGGCAGGCTCAGTCATGGTGTTGTTGAATCCGTTTTGTCTGAAGAGCAAAAGACATTTTTCAAAGAACGTCTTGCTCATGTGGCCAACGTTGAAGGCTACTTAATATGAAAAAGCTATGGAAACAACTAAGTGAATGGCGGCGAATACTGAGGGGTCGATGTAAGCAATGTGGTGGGGAAATCAAAGGTGGTTTTCAACGTTTCGAGTACGCACCAAAGCACACGTGCTATACGTGCTGGTTTGAAAGTGAATTGAATCCAATTCGTGAGGGTTGGTTTCGTGTTGCACGAACGGTTCCTTGGGAAGAGTTTATGAGGACAGACAAATGACGAAAGTATTTCTACCATACCGTGCTGAGTTTGGTTATATCTGTATTGCACACGCCCCACAAGTCTACGCTGAGAAGGGTCCAAAGGCCGTGATTATTGAGCCTGGGCTTGAAGCATTGTACCCTGGTTGCAAGTTTGCTTATATAGAACCAAAGAACGACGATGATCGGCGCGTGAGAATAGAGGTTGACTATCTTTTGGAATTATCACAGACTTTTCAAAAAGCATTGGCTCGTGATTTTGGTGCGTTTGAATACGTTATGCCCGATCTTAAAGCGGGGCGAGAGTACTTCGTCCCGCAACCGTGTAATGTGACAGGTGTACCAGAAAATATTGATGTAGTGGTTTGTCCTCGAAAACGAAACTATGGTAGTGATAAGAACTGGCAGCATTGGCAAGAGTTGATTAATGCGTATGTGGAAGCGGGATTGAGCGTGTTTGCTGCTGGACATCCCGCAACTTCATTTCCTGTTAAGAACTGCGCAACAGCGTGGAGGGGTTGGTACAAGAACGGTAGGTGTCTTGATAATACTATTGCTGCTATGTTGAAGGCCAAGGTGGTGGTGGCTACGGATAATGGTCTGGCGCACTTGGCCTTGATGTGTGGTAAACCGTTGGTGTTGATATCACACAAAGACGGCTTGGTGGCTGAGGGTGTTGATGATATTGGAAAACCGTACTGGCCAATACACATGGACGTCTTTGAAAGAGAGAACCACAGAGAGGCACCAATTCATGTTGTTCATGATTGTTGGCATTCAATCAAACCTGTGCTTGACTATGTGAAAGCTACTATATGACACAAGATTATGGAAAAGAATTGATCATTGATTTACATCTTTGTGATTCTGCCTTGTTTACGAGAAGAGATATCCGTAATTATTTCAAACGTCTGTGTGAGTTGATTGATATGGAAAGAAGCGATCTGCATTGGTGGGACGATTTGCACACACCAGAGGAAGAAAAAGAGACGGAGCCGCACTTGAAGGGAACTTCAGCTATTCAGTTTATCAAGACGAGCAATATAGTCATTCACACGTTGGACATTTTGAAGAGTGCCTACATCAATATCTTTTCGTGTAAAGAGTTTGACTCAGATTCGGCTTTGGAGTTTACACGAGATTGGTTTAAGGGTACTGTAGTAAATTATCAAGTAGTTAGGAGAGTGTAATGAATGTAGTGTTTATCGTTCCCACAGGGATTGGTGCTGAGATTGGTGGTCATTCTGGGGACGCTACACCTGCTGCTAAACTTATTGCTTCAGTATGTGATAAACTTTTTGTACATCCCAATGTAGTTAATGCTGCCGATATTAACGAGATGACCGAAAACATGTTGTATGTTGAGGGGTCTATCTTGGATAGATTTTTAGAGGGGTGTTTCGGTCTGGAGGAAGTGTATCAGAATAAGATACTGCTGGCTGTCAATAAACCTTTGAAGGAAGAAACATTTAACGCCATCTCTGGTGCCAGGGCTACGATAGGTGCTGATATTGAGATTGTGGAGCTTGATGTGCCCATTAGAATGGTAGGTCATATTGAGAATGGAAAGGCGACGGGTCAGATACATGGGGCGGAAGAGGCTGTTGAACAAGTTCGTAAGTATGAGTTTGATGTGTTGGTAGTTGCTACTCCGATTGAAGTTGATGATGATGTTGTGTCGGCATACTTAACGGAAGACGGTGGTATTAACGTGTGGGGTGGTGTTGAAGCGAAGTTATCAAAGATGATGTCGGAAAAATTAAACCGGTCCGTTTTTCATGGCCCAGTTGAGTCTGATGGTGTGTTCACTTCGTTCAAAGAAAGGGTTGATCCGAGAAAAGCAGCAGAGATGGTATCTATGTGTTATATCCATTGTTGTCTCAAGGGTGGGCATGTTGCACCAAAGATATCAATAGCAGCTTCTGCTTATCGAAATACTGATATTGCTTTTTTGATCTCTCCAATAGCTGTATGGGGTAGGCCACATATTGCGTGCCATAAAGCTGGTATTCCCGTTATTGCTGTAAGAGAGAATCGGACGGTGCTTAATGACGATATGCCAAAGGGCACCATATACGTTGATAGTTATTTGGAGGCGGCTGGGGTGGTAGCAGCCAAGAGAGCAGGTGTTTCCATTTCGTCTGTGAGAAGGCCATTAGGTACAACCATTGTTCATTCCACCAAATCCATATCTGACTATGTGAAAGCTACTATATGATGAAATCTGACGAAGAGTTACACAAAGAAGCTACGGCGAAGAGAGAAAGAAAGTGGCTTGATCTGCTTATAGACAGACTTCAGGATCAGAAGTTTTATGGTAAACTGGAAATTACGTTGGAAAATGGTAACATTCAACGTACTACGAAGACGGAATCGATGATACCACCAACACGCGGTCCTTAGAAATTATCAAAGTTTTTTTATTTTTCTCTTGACAGTTTGTGTTTTAAGGTTATATATCAGGTATAAACGATGGTCAAATGCTAATGAACTCAGTGTTGACAAAGGGAAATTGAACATGAAGTTGTAAACCGGTGCTGTCTCAGACAAATGAATAGTTAGTGGTATCCTACAAGAGGAGCCTTCTTAACCGAGGGCTCCTCTTTTTTTATTGAGGTGTTGAATTGAGTAAACTACAAACGATTACGATGAATCTTTCCGGGACCGTTCGGCATGACCGAATGGAGGGTCGTGAGTATATCGTAGCGCCAATGGTTATGGCCGTTGAGGGTGTTCTAAACGGCTCAGAGGGCCCATTACTCTATCCTGCCAACGAGTTAGGTAAACGGCCTGGCCTATGGGATCACAAACCTGTAGTCGTATATCACCCACAGATCAACGGTCAGGGCGTTTCTGCCTGCGACCCTGATATGTTGACTAACCATAAAGTGGGTGTGATTCTGAATACACAGTTTACGGATGGTCGTCTGACTGCCGAAGCGTGGATTGAGAAAGGTCGTATGGATGTAGTTGATCCTCGTGTTGGGGAAGCTATAGAAAACAATGTCATGATGGAGCTTAGTACGGGCTTATGGGTTGATTCTGACAAGACGCCTGGTGAATTTGGGGAAAAGCATTATGACGCTATAGCAACAAACTTAGCCCCTGATCATTTGGCCCTTCTGCCTGACAAGATTGGTGCTTGTAGTATTACCGACGGTGCTGGTTTCATAAGAAACGAGATGGGTCTTGAGGGGTTAAAGGAAGAATTACAGCGTTTGATTCGTAATATGCGGGATGGTGATGATTTTATTTGGATAGTTGACGTCTTTAGTGATCGTGTTGTTTTTGAGGAAAAGGAAAAGCTACTCCAAAACGATTATTCGGCAACGGGAGACAAAGTTCAGTTATCTGGCGTGCCCGTGGAGGTTATACGCCGGTTTGAATATGTAGTAGTTAATAGCGAAAAGAAAATCGGAAAAACTTTATATGAAGTGAAGGACAAAACGATGAGTAAGAAAGAAACTATGGACAAGAAAATCGTAGTAAACGAGTTGATCGAGGCTAAGAAGTGGCATGAAGATGATCGTGAGTGGTTGATGTCCTTGAATGATGATGGCCTCAAGCATCTTCAGGAAAGGAAAGTGCCGGAGCCTGAACCCGCTCCGAACGAGACGAAGGAAGAGTCTGAGGTGAATAAAACACCGGCGGTTGAGGCACCTGCTACGAACACTGCCCCCAAGAAGGTAGCGACGCCGATGACAGTCAATGAGTTCATCGCAAAGGCGCCGCCTCAGCTTCAGGAGGCTTTGCAAGGCATGCAGCAGACACACATAGCATGTCGTACGCAGTTGATCAATAAGATTACTGCAAACGAGCAGAACACGTTGACTGAGGACTATCTAAAGACCAAGTCACTTGATGATTTGAGGGCATTTGCTTCGATGTGTGTGAATGTGGAAGAGACGGATGATGTTGACTATTCCGGTATGGCTTCTGCTGCATCGGATCATGTTGAAGAGGCTTTGGACCTACCCACATTCAATTGGGGTAAATAGGTTCTGTAATGTTGTGGTAAAGTAAAAAGAAACATAGATTTTGAAATGAAGGGAGTCGCAAATGGCGGCTAATACGATTCAGTTAGATGGTGATTACAAACTCGAGGAAGCGATTGCCGAGGAGATAATCAAGCCCGGTATGCTCATTGAGAAAATCTCAACGGGTAAAGTGCAGAAGCACTCAACGGACAATGGCCATGCTCAAGTTGCAATTGCTGTTGAAGATGGTCTTCAGGGTAATACGATAACGGATAACTATGCTGCTGCTGCTCTTGTGATCTATCACATTATGCCTAGAGGTACAAGATTCCAAGGAATTCTTGTGGCGGCTGGAACTGCTGTGGTGGTAGGTGGGCAGTTGGTTTCCGATGGTGCTGGCCGGTTGCAGGCTGTAGCTGATGGTTCTGGTACGGAAAAGCAGATCATAGCATACGCTGAGGAAGCAGTTGATCTGACCGGTAGTGGTGCTGTTGATACGTTGATCGCTTGCCGAGCAGCATAGTAAGGCAGCGTGTGTTGTTGATAACAAAAGATTTTCTTTGAAAGGAAAATGACGTGATAGATTATGTAACGAATGGTAATGACGTTGCCGAGACGTTGATGGCCAACAATTTTGATCCTCGGGCGCTTCGTCCGTTTCGTGGTACTGATGATCGGTCATACTTCATGCACAATGGAAAGCCCGCTCTGATGAGGAACGCCACGGCGACGTTGCGTAAGGACGACTGGAAAGTTCTGGATGATGCCATTGTCAAGGCGGCTAAACCGCGTTTGAAGATGGTTGGTGATCTTCGTAGTGCTGGTTTACAGTATACTGTTCCTAATGGAATGGGAAAGACTGTTCTCGAAACTGAAACGGTCAGCGACATCAATGATGCTGACATTTCGATGGATGGTATACGCGAGACGCAAGGGGATCGTCCGTTGTTCGAGTTGACCAACATGCCTCTGCCGATCATCCATAAGGACTTCCATTACTCGGCACGGCAGATCCAAGCCAGTCGAAACGGTGGTAGTCCGTTGGATACAACGACGGCGGAGTTGGCGTCCATGAAGGTTGCTGAAGAGATCGAGAAACTAACGCTTGGTCTCTCAGGGACATACACGTATGGTGGCGGGACCATTTATGGTCTGTCTAACTTTACGAGTAACTTGACCAAGACGTTGACCACTCCTGTTGGGAATGGTTCGACGAGAGGTGCTACGTTGATTAAAGAAGTTTTGGCGATGAGAGGTCAGAGCCAGGCGGCTTTCCACTTCGGTCCTTGGATGATTTACAACTCACCAAACTGGGATGCTGTTTTGGATGAAGATTTCAAGGCTGCCAGCGACCGGACAGTGCGTGAACGTCTGTTGGCTATTGAAGGTATTAGTGGTGTTCGTACTTTGGATTATCTGGAGAACTATGACTTGGCTCTCGTTCAGATGACATCCAATGTCGTACGAATGGTCATTGGAATGGAAATGACCACAGTACAGTGGGAATCAAGTGGTGGCTTGAGGAAGCACTTTAAGGTCATGGCCATTATAGTCCCGCAGTATCGTGCCGATCAGAACGGGAATACCGGAATCGTTTACGGTTCCATCTAAGATAAGGTGAATGCGGTCTGAGTGAGAGGGCCGGGCCAAGTCCAGGTCGGTCCGGCCCTCTGTATTTTATAACTGGACGAAGATTGGAGACTATAATAATGTATTTCAAAGTAAAAGAGGGCGTAGGTGATCATGTTGAGAAGGGTGTAAACTACACCAACGGCGAGATTATTGAAACTGATTCTAACTTGGTAGAGAAATGGCCACTGAAGTTTGATCAGTGTGATGGTGTTGAATCACCCCAACCGGAACAGGATCAAACGTTGGAGAATGCACATCTATCACCGGAAGAGGAAAGAACACCAGATGCCTCTGATAGCACACCGGACGACCCTGACGATGCTTCATTAGACATGAACGTTGATGCTGTCAAAGGGGCACCCAACGTCACTGATGCCGAAGTAATAGACAACCAGATACTTGAGGCCCTGTGTACGATTGAGAGTAAACTGGGAAAGAACGTCACGAGAGAGTTTCCGGTAGCGGCAGGTGTTGATCTTGTTGTGTTTCAACGCGGCAAGGGTTTTCGTGCTGCTGACTCTGAAATGCCTGAACGTGCGCTACACACTAACAAGACACATGAAGAAATGGTTACTTGGCTTGAGCAGGAAGGTAAGTAATGCAATGGAAGCCACAACAGTGGTGGGCGGGTCAAGACGCCTTTATCATAGGCGGTGGGCCAAGTCTGCGTGGTTTTGATTGGCAAAGATTGAATCCATTGCTTACCGTTGGTTGTAATGATGCTTATCAACTAGGTCCGTCTGTTTGTACTATTTGCATATTTGGTGATCTGAATTGGTATCAGCAGCATTTGAAACGAGGAATAAGAGCGTTTCCTAATCCCATTGTAACTAACCAATCATCACTACATGAGAGTGCGATTGAAAACGTATTGACGATGGAGCGCAATCCGGATGGTCCTTCTCGGACTGCGTTGGGTTGGGGAGGGAACACAGGGTTCTCTGCTATCAATCTTGCATTGATCTTAGGTGCTCGTCGTGTGTTCTTACTTGGCTTTGATATGAAGCGAGTTGATCGAAAGACAAACTGGCATGATCAAAATGTCGGTGTGCCTAATGAGGCTTCCTACCATCGTTTCATACGGGGGTTTGAACGAAGCGTTGAATCGTTTATCAAGTTATTTCCAGAGCGTGAGATCGTAAACATCACACCAGATAGTGAGTTGGATGTATTCCCAAAGGGCGATTTGGATGATTACATTCCTGTTTGTGATGGTGTGGTAGAAGAAAAGGAGATGGCTTGTGTCTGATTGTTGCTGGCCGGGTGTCATTTTGATCGTGTTGATTTTTGGTGTCCATATTTACATCGTCCGAAAAAGGAGATGATATGCTTCGATGGTATTTAGTTATGTTGATACTGATCGTGTGTCTCGTGAATCTGATCGGATGTAGTGGTGCGAGAATCACTCCAGCAGTTGTCGTCAAGAGTGGGCCAGACGTCGTACAGTCACATATAAGAACACCTGAAAGGTTTACACAACTATGTGTACACAAAGGAAAACAGGACACACCTCGCGTGTCAATAGAGACAGCGGTGGAGTCTATCGAGAATAGTGTACGTTACAGAATCAGCCGTATTGATGGTAAACTGGTGATCAAGAAAATGGAGACAAATGATGAGTAGAGAAAAAGCTATAGTCATTGCAATCTTTTGTGTTGTCATCGGTTTTGCTTTTGGTGCTGCTACAGTTTCATGGCAGCAAGGTGTAGATAACGATGTACCAACAGATAAATTCAGCCAGGCCATTTCAAGTCTCGAAGACGGTGATTCACTGGAACTTACAATACAGGAAGGAGCAACAGGCTCCTACATGACAAGCGATGGTGAGAGAGTAGAAATCAAAACACCACAGCGTGACTACTTTCGCGGTATGAGTTGGTATGGCATTGGTGCTATTGAGGGTGCTGTTAAAGATCAGGGTATGCAAGATTTGAAAATAGGCACGTCGGACATAGGGCAGATTGGCGGTCAGTACGGCTATGGTGTATTTGAATCTTGGTGGTCGTGGATAAAGTCCTTGTTCTGGTCCATCTTCTGGTTTGTCTTGATAGGGTCTATATTGCTGGTGGTGCTATCCTTTATTCCTGCCACCGCACCGATAGCTCATGGAATCCTGCGCGGTATTGCTGGTATCTTCCCGGTGTTGGGTAGTGTCGTTGAGAACGTAGTTGGTCGTGGTAAGGAAGCGCAAAAGACAGAGTCATTAAGGAAAGTCGTCAAAGGCGGTAATCGTTTTATGCGTCTCGAACTACCGGAAGCATTAAACACGATACCAGACATGACGGCAGGATTACGTGAGAAAATAATCGATGCCGTGAAGAAAGCGTTTATAGCGGCACAACGAGTTGAGCAAGATGAGAAGTCCAAAATTGACGTGAAGGCCGTGAGGTAAATGGCTGTCAGAACTACATATGCAGCAGTTGCTTTGATCATTGAGGTGGACGCCAACGTCTCAACGGACCTGGCGCCGTTCATTGAAGTGGCCAGTCAAATGGTCACGGATATCTGTACGAATTACGATCCGGCATATACAGCGGATAAACTTGAATTAATTGAGCGTTGGCTGGCCGCTCACTTCTACGCAATACGTGATCCACGAGTGGACGATGAAAAGGCTGGGCCGGTGGCTCAATCATTTCAGTACAAGGTTGACTTGAATCTCGCTGTCACCACGTACGGCCAGACGGCCATGACGATTGACACAGAGGGGGGTTTGGGGGCATTGAATGGTAGAATCACGAGAGGTGTAGCTAAGGTCACGCCCAGCGTCCAGTGGGCTGGTGTGGAAGGTTGGGAGACAGATAATATATGAGCGTAATCACAAAAGTCTTGAAGCAAACCGCTGTATATTGGGGGCCACCGATTGAGGGTGGTGACGGTGATTTTGGTACACCGGAGCCCGTTGAAATATCTTGTCGGTGGGATGCTATAGAGGGAGAAGTTGAAGACCCTCGAACACACGATAAGCAGTTCAATTCAATGATTATGGTTGATCGTGATGTGGAAGTTGGTGGTCGTTTGTATCTAGGTACGTTAGATAGTTTATCTGCTGGTGAAATAACAAATCCCGATCAGTTTGTATCTACAAAGATAATCGTTGGCTTCAAGAAGATACCGAATTTTAAGAACACAGAGTTCTATCGGGAGGCCCAAGTCTGATGCCAAAGAAGCAGATAGTTTTTTCGGGCCAGAAAGAGATCATACGGAATCTGAACAAAGTTGCAAAGAATATGAAACGTAAGCTGCTCCCAGCTATGGTGCAGATTGTGACTACGGTTCAGAAAACGTCTATGGAATATACGCCGGTGGATACAAGCAACTTAGTCAACAGTCACCGGGTGCGTGTTCTCAAGATAGGCAGGGGTGTCATAGGTACAATTTATCTGTTGGCTAACTATGCTTTGTTTGTACACGAAGCAAGACCATCGACCAATTTTCAATCACCTTGGCCAAAGGGCCGAAAGTTTTTGGAACGTGCAATGGTAGATAACTTGGTGAAAATAAATCTAATTATCAGAGGATGGTTGACGAAGTAATGGCAGACGCACATTACATTTGGTATCCCATTGCTCGAATCATTCGAGACTACTTGATTGAGCTTGGTCTTGGTGTAGCTTACCAGTCAGAGGGATCGGCCTGGCCGATAGCAACGCAGGCAACGCCGAAGTTACCTATTGACGTTATCACGGTCTTCGATGATCCTTCTATAAAACAATTTCGTAGTCACGGTGGCGGTATACAGGAGAATTATGTTGTTGGTATTGAGGTTCGTAACGCTAGACATGAACCTGGTCAGTACAAAGCAAAAAAGATTCTGGAGGGAATGGATGCGTTGAGTCGTTGGGAGTGGATAGGTGGATCGGGGGGCACACAGCCTGCCAATCAGACGGTGTTGATAGCGACGGCAATAAGACAACGTGGTGTACTTCAATTGGGCGTGGATGACAATAAACGGTGGTTATTTAATTTAGAGTACAGTTTGGTAATTCAATCTATAGAGGAATAAGAATATGGAAGCTCTTACGTTAAAAGATGGTTTTGGGATTACGATGACGTTCGCAGCAAAAGCGAGTTTTGCATTGAGTGTTGATCCTACGAGTATAACACCACCTGGTGTTGATGGTGGTGATAAGATCGATGCAACTACTCATACGAACATAAGGTATCGCACGGCGTTTTCAAGGCAGTTGGTAGAGATCACGGATAGTAGTTTTACTGCGATGTATGATCCTGACTATCATGAGGATATTACGAGTCTGATCAATAACAATAACTTGATAACTTTCATCTTCCCGGATGCGTCGACTGTGGCTGTATATGGTTTTCTGAAATCATTTGCGCCTAATGAGTACGTTGAGGGTGAGGGCGCATCGGCTGAGTTTGAGATCGTGATAACGAACGTCCACAGTGACACCGGTGTAGAAACAGGACCGGCATATACCGCTGGCTCGTAAGTAGAGTAACGTTTTGTAATTTGATTCATATGGAGACATGAAATGCAAGAGTTTACGACGGCGTTGGATGTTGAGCAGGTCAAGATCGAAGGTGAGTTGTATGAGATTTGTGAGATGACCACGGCGGGCAGGAAAAGATACCTGAACGCCGTGGGTGATGGTCTCAAGGTTCGTATGATCAGTACGGGTAAGGTTGACTCCAAAGGCGCTGACATCATGCGAAAAGAGATTGATGTCCTCAATCTCACAGGTGCTCAGGTGGAACTGTTGGAAGCTACTATGTTCAAGGTTGCTGATGATGGCACAAAGACACCCGTTAAGCGGCCTACAATTGAAGCATGGAAGGTATCACTCACCGAAGATTTGGTCAAGATTGCGTCTGGTTTGAACAGGCTTGATTCTTCGGAGAAAGAGCTTCAGGCGGACGCTGAAAAAAACTAGATGAAGGGGGTGGTCACTTTTGGTGCTGGCTTATCGAACGTGTTGGGGGTTCGGTTGAGCACGCCCAAGAGACTATCCATGTTTCTGAAATACGTTTATGGCGTGCAGCTTATGCCAAGAGGTTTGAGTCATATGATAAACAGGATTATTACTTTGCTCAATTAGCTGGTGCAATTGCACATTTGATGTCGGACAAAAAGAAAACATGGAAAATAAGCGCATATTTACTGAAGTTCAAAAAACCAAAGGCATTGGCTCCAGAGGAAGCGAAGAATCGTGTGATGGCGTGGATCAAGAGTATGGCTGGTTTCCCAAAGAAGCTACCCAAAAAGGGAAAGCGTAAATGATTCCTCAATCGCTAGGAACAATGGCCGCACACATAGCCGTTAATACGGCCCAGATGGATGTTGGCATAAAGATGGCAACGTCGAAGCTCAAGAACTTTTCGACGTCTATCAGAAAAGCGGGATTAACTACTATAGCTATTGGTGTGACGCTTGGTATAGGTTTAGCTTCGGCCATCAAGCTGTTTGGTAAGTTTGATGATGAGATGCGAACGGTTAGTGCTGTCACTGGTAGTACGACGGATGAGTTAAAATTACTGACAAAACAAGCCAAACTACTTGGCCGTACCACTTCATTCACGGTGCTGGAAGTTGCCGCTGGTATGGTTACGTTAGGTCGAGCATCAGGTAGTTTTGATTTTGTACAGGAAGCAATTCCGAATATCTTGAATCTAGCGAGAGCAACGGGAACGGAGTTAGCACGATCTGCGGAATTCGCAACAGCTACTCTTAATGCTTTCAAACTTGAGGCTTCTGAAATGGTAAGGGTAACCGATACCTTAACCGCGACGGCAAATGCGTCGGCTCAAACGTTGTCTGATTTGGGTGAGTCGATGAAGTTTGCAGCCCCTGTGGCCAAGGCTTTTGGTATGACTATGGAAGAAACGGCTCTTGCTATTGGCACATTGGCTAATATTGGTGTTAAAGGATCAATGGCAGGTACGGGTTTGCGTATGGTAATGTTGCAACTTGTAAAATCATCGAATAGAAATAAACTTATGGACACGCTTGGCGTTGATGTTATTGATCAAGCGACGGGCGGGATGAAAAAGCTCACAGTGATTCTTGGTGAAATGGACAAGGCTATGAGATCACAGGGGTTGGGGCAAGCCGATATTTTGTCAATAATGAGTGATGTGTTTGGGGCTCGTGCGGTTACTGCAGGTCTGACTTTGGGCACGACTAAATTTGAAGCATTAGAGGCTGCAATAAAGAATATGAGTGGAACAACGGAGAGGACGGCGAAGAAAATGGACGCTGGTTTGGGTGGTGCTCTCCGTAGGTTATGGAGTGCGGCTGAAGGTGCGCGTTTGGCTGTCGGTGAAGGTCTGGCTACCGGTGTCGATGCTTTGGCTAAGGCCTTTACAAAAGTCTTAGGTCCGCTCACAGCATTTCTCGAACGTAATCAATGGGTGGTACAGGCAGTGGGTGTTGTTACTGTTGCTCTTCTTACTGTTGGTATTACCTTATTGACGGTCTCTGCTGGTGCTTGGCTGGCCAGCGCCGCAATGGCAGGTTTTGCAACGGCTATCAAAGTGGTGGGTGTTGCCTTGAAGTTCCTGGCGGCCAATCCGATCATATTGATTATCATAGGTATCGTAGCGTTGGTTGCAGCTATCATTCATTTTCTTGGTACGGGTGATACGTTCATAGAGAAGCTCAAGAATATAGGCATTGCAATCCATAAATTTATACTCCCGGCCATCAACTCTTTCCTCAAATTCGTCAAGAGAATCAAAGATTTTGTGGCCCCCATATTCTGGAAGCTGGTTGACGTAGCAAAAGCTGCGTGGGGTATGCTTCGGGAAATAATTACAATGGCTTTGACTGCTGTTGTGTTTGTATTCAGTGCGGTATCGGAGAAAATCGTTCGTATATGGAATTGGGTATGGAATACGTTGGGAGCAATAGTACAACCCGTTCTCAGCTTTCTGAAGCCACTTATCATAGGCTTCCTCGACAAGATTGAATTTGCTTTTAAGGAATGGAAACTACTCATTCAGATAGCTGTTATGAAAATGGTGACGTTTGTTGTCGGTGCATTTTGGGATTTGATACATGCAATCAAGCAGATTCCAACGTGGTTGACGTGGATGAAAGATAACTGGCGGGATATTTTACAAACAATATGGAACGGCCTGAAAACGTTTGCAAAAAACGTATGGGAGAATCTCAAGAATCTAGGCGAAAGTATTGTAAGATTGTTCACAAGTGGGAAGTGGAAGTTTAAGTGGACGGATTTGACGAAGGGTTTTGAGAGCACAATCAAGAAATTCCCAGACATAATAAAACGGAACGTTGGCCCTATTGAGCAAGCATTAAAAGATACAGTGAAGGGTCTGGAAAAGGAACTGGCTGATGCTTATCTTAAACATATAACCAAAAAGGCAAATGAGCATATTAAGAAGGTTATGAATGAAGCCGAGGTTCCCATCGAGGAAGAGGCTGAAGAGGCATTACCGGGAAGAGGCATAGGCACAGATAGGGGCATAGGTTTAGCTGACTTGGCTGAGAAGGGCACAGCCGATGCTTATTCCGCCATCGTGAAAGTTGCGAATCCAAATAAGAGAGTTGAGGACAATACCAAGGGAATTTGGGATGAGGTGAAGAAACTTAATATGGACCAAAAGACGAAAGATACATCGAAGGCTGATACTGTTGATTTAGGACTGGTGGTGTAATGTCCTTCGAGATAAAGACAATTGAATTGAAGTTGACCAAGGCAACAAAGACCGGTCAGGATATGTCGTTCCAGAGGCTTTTCCAAGTAAAGTCCACGGTTGATACAACGGTGCCTGTGGTGGCTGAATGGTTGGCATTAAACATGGTTCGTACCTTGGGCCCTTGGCTCTTACCAGAGGCCAAGTTAGAGTCATATACACTCAACGAGACGGATAAGATTCCATCACAACTGTTCGTCGGCACAGCAATTTACGAAAAGAAGAACACAAGTTTAGGTGTTGCTGATAACGACGCCAAAAATGCCACGTCCATTAGGTTTGGTGAGTCTACACATGAAAAAGTAGTCTGGACGGCACGAAATGCAGAAGGTGAAGTCGTTCCTGTTTTGAATTCTGCGGGTGATCGCTTTGCTGAACCTTTAATGGAAACTGAAAAGCGAATAATTATCTATGTGGAAAAGACGTATGCTTTTGGATCGGTCTCGCCACAATCGGTTAAGAAACTTGTTAACTCTGTGAATTTGAATCCTATCACAGTCGCAGGGATACCAATTGCGGCACGGTCTGGTGTAATGGTAAACGTTCGTATCCAAGTTCGTGTGATTGATGTAGGATCATTTGATTGGCGTGTGGAATTTGAAATTGAAGCACAAGATGAAGGTACATACGACCGGGATATTCTGGATCAGGGGTTGTACTACTGGGAGGCCTTGGGGGGTGAAGCAGCAGGAGCAATACAGTCGAATGGTGTGTGGTATCGACGTGTCCCTGTAATGGCGCAAACGGCAGAAACAGGGGATCAAGAAAAGGCGGATGAACCCGTTTTGTTGAATGGTTTTGGTGGTCGTTTAGAAGATGTGACACCCGGCAACGAGAAGTATGTCACGTTCCGTACCAAAAATGAGCTTGATTGGGGTGGTCTGGGTCTACCTAAAACTATACAAGGGGTGCTTGGCTGATGCCTTCTGAAGATGGTGTAAAACTTCGACCAAGAGAAGCCCAAGCACTTGCCAACGCAGCCAGGCGTGTTAGTGATATACCCAATTCCCAAGCATCTCAGACACGTAGACCATCACGCGGTTCGATAGCACAAAAAGGCACCATCACAATCATCAATAATACGGATGATGATCTTCCAGTGTTCTCCGTTGTACGTGTGGCACGTACTGTTACTCACTATGAGAAAGGTATTGGTGAGGATGGCGATATCACTTCAAAGTCTCACTATTGGGAAGCTACAGCAGCAGACGAGAAAGTGACTGGTAATTATGCTGTGACTGTTACTCCCACTATAAAGGGGTTTCGTGGCCTAGCCATAATGACGGGTGTGGTTCGTGTTCGATTGGATGACACAGAGGAAGGAGCAAAAGCCAATCCGATAGTGCTTAATACGTTGGGTATGGTAACAGGAAGTAGTGGTAAATACCATGTGTTGTCTGTTGATGTTCCGGGTACTAATCCTACGTGGGGTCACATTTTGCTAGGCGGTGCTGGAGGTGCGGCTGGAGGGGGTGTTAGGTCTGGTTTGATTCGTGAGGCGACAGTTGCCTTCCCACATGGGCATCTATATTCAGGAACATGGCTTGATGTAGAACCGACAGTCTTGCCTGAAGAGCCACCTGAGGACTTTGCTTGGGAATGGGTAGAAAAAGGTAGTTTGCAGACATATTCAAGCGGTGTGTGGTATAGCCCTTTTAACGTCGGTGATATTGTTGGTCTCTTAACTGCATCGTTTACGCCTGCTGGAGCGGAAATTGAGGAGGAAGGTGATCAGGTAATGGGTCTTGTAACTTCGGAAGCTGAGTTATTCAGTGAGTGCCCATGCCCACCTTAGGTTTAATATGACTGAAGAGTATACACAATTTGGTCGAGCGATGTGGACACAACCGGGCGCACGGTGTGGTAAAGGTTTATACCAAGCCGCGTTGTGGAGTGCTTTTACTTGTTTTGTCGAAGGTGACGCACCTGATAACCCAACAACACATGCCAGGCGTGGGGTAACTATTCGTTCGGGGTGCTGTGACGTGTGTTCATTGTGTTGTGCGAATATAGCCTTCAGTAGGACGGCGGGTGTAGTCGACGATCTGAGTGTAGACATTACTGTTAATTGGAGCGTGAGCCAGTATAAGCAGGATTTAATAGATGCTTGGTCAGGCACTCTTGCCGACGATGGTGTGACGGCTATCGATAATGCGATAGACATAATAGAAAACACTAATTGGGATCGTTCTGTGGTGCTGACGCCTGGGTGGGTATCATCGCCTCCGCCATCTGGGGACTGTGCTTGGGAGTGGCTTGAAGTTGATTTCCCGAATATAAACGGAGTCCATGTGAATGTTACGGCGTGCACCCCCGATATTGTAGATGGCGTTGATCAAAATATCTGCAAGTCCGATCTAAATATAGTCTGTGGAGAAAATCGCAAACGGTTAGGGGAAGAGGGTCAGTATTTTTGTACCATTGAGGTTAGATCAAGAGGGACATCGGATGAGTGTGCTACTGGCGAACAAACTAACCAGGTAGTGGGGGCGAGCACTTTTGAACTCCTGATGTTTGTTGCCTTCACGGGCTTCCCTGGCAAGTCTGCATCTTTTAATCTTGTATCCCCAGAGAACCCAGACATCGGTTCCGTTAGCTGGGACATAAATTGGTCGGTGGATGAGGATGATAATCCAACATCAGGGATAGCAGTGGTCGATCCTGGCACGCGAATTCAGATATGCCCCAGCTTGCCGGACTTAGGTTCCGGTAATCGGCAGCACTTGGAGCATGTGCTGGAAACTATCTATACCTACCAGGCTGCAATGAGTGGCGAGTACGGATTGTTTTCTTATGGTATCCCGGAAGAATGTGATCTGCATGGTGGGTGTGGTTGGTCTACACCGACATTACCAGTAATGTGGTCGTCTGGTTGGTTCTTTAGAATACTTACGCGTATTTCAGAGTTGGATGATGATTTTATAGTTACGACAAGTATCACTGCGTATGATCACAGTAGCTATTGTCGATACTTGGCGCCTGCTGATGGTGGGCCTGCATACGATTGGTTCAGGTTCGTTTTGTTTTCAGGTTCTGCTGTGATTGGGGCTAACTGTCTAGGCAGCGTAAATGTACCGAACGACAATGTATGTGACGATGCGTTCTGGTCAGTACCCACAGCCGGGGCTGACTTCCCTCCAACACTATTCCACACGGGTTTTGGTGGTAGTATAAACATCACATTGACAGGGGGGGATGTGTAATGCCGCGCGCTTTAATGGTTGCAAGATGTATAGAGATTTGCAAGGCTTGCGATCATTCCACCGTTGAATTAGTTGATGCAAAGACATTGGATAGTGAGACAAAAATCAAGAGGTTGGTTGTTATCACACTGAATGTACTTGGTAACACCTTAAACGTGTTAGGAATTAAAGCCTTGCGATGTGATAAATGTGGATGTTACGTGCACGCCAAGTCCACGTTAGCGTCTGTCAAAGACGGTATTGGCTGCCCCTTGAGTAAGTGGCCAATGGATGTTCATGGTGGTAGTGGGGGTAATGGTAAACCGTGTAAGGGTTGTGGGGATAAACATGCTGATAACTGATTACACATTGAATTGGCGTAGTAGATACACAGCTCAAATTACTTGGGACGGTGGCGCTACGTCTTACTGGTACACCATCTTTGTCGATGGTCGTTTGTCTATCCGTTTTGAAGATTCAGGAACTATAGTCAAAACAGTATCGATGGATGAGATTCATAATCATTCTATCGCTATCGTCCGGCATGATAATGAGTTGGATGATGTACCTTCTCCCGAAGACGTAAAACTACTACAGCCAACCATTCGCTGGATGCGAGTAGATAACGCCGGCGAGTACGAGGTACGGCAGGTTGAGGACGATGGTACTGAATATATAGCGCATACGGAATACGTGAAGAATGCTGACCCACCGGAAATCTTTTCGTGGCAAGTACCTGTTGACTTACCTATTGAGAGTCTGAACGTGGAACGCATCCGCGTATATGCTCGTGGGTCGTGGGGGTTGTGCGAGACGCCGGTAATTATTTCAGGTTTCATTTCAGGGCATCCACCGAGAGCAAACACCATAACAGCACAGGATACTTCAACGGGAATTGAGTTACAGATTGACAAAGCATAAGGGATTGAAATGACTAATGGTTGTGAGAAAGCAGCTGGTGGAATGCCGTCAGATTGTGCCGTTCGATTTACACAAGTAGATGATAGACAAAAGACCCTCAAGCAAGATGTAGATCAGATGACAGGTAAGCTGGATCAGATTCATCACATCCTTTGTGGTAACGGCGAAGAGGGTATGGGTGAACAGATTCGAGCAATTACCAAAGAACAGGCATATCAGAATGATGCTATTGAAGATTTGAAAGCAAAACTTACCAATCAGATTTGGTCTTGGTGGCAGAAAGTGCTTGCAGTTATAGTAGTTTGCGCTACACTAGGTACGTTGGCTATAAGGATATTAACAATCAGTGGAACCAAATGACGTACAACTGAAGTATGCTTCGTCGGAGATAACGACGGACGGTGGTGTTATACCATCAAAGTTGGTGACTGCTGATTCATCGTCACGTACGCAATTCACATGGGTTGATAGTAGCGGTACGGATTGGTCTTTTGCATTAGGATGGTTCGACCTGGACACACCTACACGGGCGCTACGCGGTACGTTCTTCGGCATACGTTCAGCGACATCGACCACAGTCACAGTCACCAACCCACTACCAGCAACACCCGTCACAGGTGATATGTTCCGCTTAGCTCACGGTTTACGGTTCAAAGCAGACAAAGCAATTCCATTTCATGCTGTTGATACGTTTATGCCTGAGTTTACCACGTTGACTATGATTTCAATATCAGGCGTCACAATCAAACGTGGTTTTTCAGCGGTTGACGTTTACATGAGATATGATGCCAATGATCAGATGCTTATGCTGTCTGTTGACAAAGAGTTTTGGAATGCTCCGATTGATGTCTCATCTGACTTGACTGATGCCTACCTACAAACAATAACCGGCGAATGGATGGTGGTTGACGTCATAGCTTCTGATTTACCTTCCGGTTCTGTTGAAGAGCAGCTTGCATTTACTGATTTATGGTCAACGTGGATTCCACCTGCATGGATTGATAGTGAAAATCAGAATTATGTTCTGCATCATTACTCAATTTTGGAGAATGTTGGAAATGAAACAGGAAATATACAAACGCAATCTGTTGCTACTATTGGCACTGCGAAAGTTGGCTCCCTTTATACGGACGGCGATCCTACAATTACGTTATCTGACGTGGATGGTTTGCCCGGCCGTGATTTCTGGTTGTACCTAAATGAGTCAACGCCCGATCTTCGGTACGTCAAGCAACGCGCAGGGAATGTTTGCTACCTTGCCGATACGAGTCTGTGGCAGGAAGTTACGTTTGATGTTGGTCGGAATGATCCTAGCAATGATATGAATACTTTATGTGATGATACCGCTAATATTGCTGTTCTGAGGGCGGGATATAAGACAGGTGGTTTGTGGGCCTCAAATAATGCGACTGGTTTATTTGTGGTGTCGGATTCCACGGGTCTCTTTGTAAATAACAATAGATTTACTGTAGATGTTGCGACCGCTATAGTTGACGGTGATGGTGTGTATGCCATCCGTGGAATCAATCGTCTGCCATCATGGGCGGTGGGTAGCGACGTGCAGTGGTACCCACCTTACGACGTTCTGACGGTGCTGCCTGGCGGTGGGAATGAGTGGAATCAAATAGATAACGCAATGAGTGTAATTGAAACACCGTCCCTGTTTCCAACATGGACACCAGCAACGGGTAGATATACATCGACTACGCTATCATCGTTTGTACCGGGTGATCTTGCAGCGGTTATCATACGTCAATATCTACTCGATGATTTACAAGGTGGATTACAAATAGTAGACACATTATCTTTTGATTGGGATACATAATGCCAACACCACAAGAAGTATTTGAGGGCTTGCGTGATCAGATCGTGGGGTTTGCTATTACCAACGAACTTACATCCAGTCAGGTGTTTGCGGCGACAAGGATTCAGATTGGCGACATCTTAGGCATAGCCCCTAGTGATCCAGTTTGGGAGTATGGTAACTCCGGGCGATTTGAAAACTTACGATATCATGCTGCTGTGAAACTTCGTGAGCAAGAGGATCAAACTATTCTGTTGGACTTCTTGGAATACATCGGTAATTATTTATCATCGCGTTTTCCGAATATTGATTATGAAAAGCAGCGTGTCGACGGGCGTCGTATTCTGAGCATCCACTTTGATGGTATTCCAGAGGAAATAGTATAATGGCTATTGATTGGGATGAGAAATATGTATCGTTTCTAGCAAGCGGTGGTTCTGGTTCTGAAAGTGATCCTTGGGATTTGAATACGGCTGCTACGAATGCCACAGGAGCCGTTCAACCAACTCGTGTGAATGTACAATTCGATGGAGATTACGTGGTTCCCGCCAATGGTCTGCAGATTTTGGGGACTGGTTCATGGGCTGGTCCCTTTCCTTTTGATTGGCGGGGGTTTCATGTGACACCGGGTGATATGTGTTTTGGTGGTGACAAATATCAATCAGCGTTTGATCGATACATCACAGGTTCTTCGCTGGCTAATAGTAAAGTACATATCAATTCGCCATCAGGATCATTTAGCACTTTAAGACTGTCTTCGCCCTATGAGAACATAGGTTTTGAAAACTTTGTGATAGATACCAAAACTGGTGGTAGCTTTTTTGGTATCCAAGGTTGGGCTTCAGGAGGTGGTGGGTATGTAAGGAATTGCTTCGGAATTGTAGGATCAAACGTGTTTTTCGTGGAGTCCGGTAGTAGTAGTGGTGAGGGTGTATTACAGACTGGAAATTACTGCACTGGTGGTTTGATTATGAGAAATGGTCTGGGGGATTGCGTTGGTTGTATTGTTGAGGGGGCGGGACGCATTGAGATGGTGTCCGATGGTTTTTGTCACCATAACATTGTGGATATAACGGGAGTGTCAGGAGTTGTCTTGGCGGCTGGTGCTGGTAATAGTGTTATATATAACAATCTGATTGTCGGGGCAACCACCGCGGCTATTAACCCGACCGGGGCTTTCCAGAGCGTAATTGAACACAATAATATTATCATCGCACCAGCAGCAGACGACCGTGCGGTTATCAATCGTGTTGCGAGCGGTGGAAATATAAGAACGGATCATTCGCTTGCATATTGTATAACTGGTGATCCCTTCTCTGCTCCACCTTGGTATGATGTCAAGAATGGTGTTGATGTTATAGGACCAAACTCAATTCTTGATGTTGATCCGTTGTTGATTACAGAAGGCGGAAAATACGTTGGGTTAGATTTGGCTTCACCTTGTTTCTTCGCTGGCCAGCCTATATTTGATCGTGATGCCGATGCCGATGATCCAAACCGTGCGAACAAACAAGGTCATATTGGGCCGTTTAATTACCCTGGAGCACGCGGGCAGTTGTCGGCATCTCAACACAATAACCTTGGAAGGATGGTAATATAATGGATTATGTTGTATACTTTTCAGATAATGGCGTTGGCAAAACGGGGCTGTCTCCTGTGTGGTTAAGTTTGCGGGCGCTGGATGGTACGGACAAGAACGATTCAAATGCACCAGTTATCACAGAGATATCAGGTAGCGTCGGTTTCTATAAGTTCTCTGTCACACCGGGTGCCGCTCCTCTTGACGTGGATAAACTTGTTGGTGTCATAGATAGTGATGATGCATCGATGGGCGCCTACGACCGCTACAAGCCTGCGGTGATCAGTACAGATGACGATGATATTCAGGTGCTCCACGATATGCTGGGGGATGTGGATTCTACCGGTACGGAAGTTGTATCGGCAGCGAAAGCCCTTGAGTTGGTTGTGGCGGCGATAGGCGGTAAGACTACAGTCAGTACGGTAGATGTAGATACCAAACGAGTACAGTTCAAAGGGCGTGATGGTACTACAACGATTCTTCAAGTTGATACTTCGTCCACCACGTCCGGTTCGCGTGAAGCAAGTTTAAT